>ERZ809706.55-NODE-55-length-81944-cov-9.29218_pt1 | contig 81944 bp, 64 predicted proteins | sample MGYA00520257_ERZ809706 | MGnify/ENA primary metagenome ERZ809706 (study PRJEB31588, sample SAMN03401203) | human gut metagenome | study: EMG produced TPA metagenomics assembly of the PRJNA231909 data set (A prospective, longitudinal analysis of the...
CACTCTTTCCCTACACGACGCTCTTCCGATCTTGCTGCACAGCACCTATTGTTCTTGGACTTGTTTGTCTTTGCTGAGGATTATTTCCCTTAAAGCCTTCCTTTCTTCCTGGGAAAATTTTCTGTTCTTTGACGTGTTCAAGCAACTGTTTGTTGTTGGAAAGAAGCTCAGCCAGTGACGGATCATCAACGGAATTTGTGTTCATGTCCTTCTCAATGATATCCAACTCTTTCTTTAGCTCTATCTTTTTCTTGCTATTAACACCTATGGTATTGGCAAGAGCTACGAGTTGCTGTCCAATTGTAGTCAAACGCTTACGTATAGATGAAACAATACCTTGATACTTCTTTTCTTCTAACAGTTCAACTATAGGGAGGTAGTATCTGTTGCGGACTGAACTACATTCTGCTTTTTTTGTCCGTAGTTAGTTGACGGTGTTGAAGAAAGTAAAGAAATGCTGGGATTTCCGTGATTAGTTTTTGAAGAAAACTCGTATCGTCATTTTTTGAGAGGATTAATTTTTCGCACCCAATAACGTGTTTCTCCCGGTTCTATAAGAACAGGAGTATCTTCATTATTGGAACACATAATGAATTTACCAAAAAATTGCACTTCACAGAGGTCTTTACCCTTTGCTTCAATCTTGTATACACTTGCCGATGCAGAATATTTTTTTACGCCCATTCATAACTTTATAAACGTCTGAAACATAGTGTATTACAAAGTTTTACCGAAGGGCAAAAGTTCGTTCGGGGGGACAGACTGGGGACTGCATTTTTACAAAGAAACCCATAAAATCTGCAAAAACGCAACTTTTTTAGATTTTTTAGCATATTTGCATTTCGTTGCATGATAAAATTGCCTTTAATTGGAGCTGAAATTGCACCCCCGATTGCTATTAAATTTAGTGGTTTAGTTTAGTCCAATGTATATATAGAATAGGAGTAAACTAAACTGGCTTTATCGCCAAAATTAAGAGGTCTGTTATAGCATTGGCTTTACACTCCTTTCAAATGCGCTTTGTTCCTCTCATTTGCAGATGTTATGTGTTTCTTTATATCCGTCTACATTTTAATACGAGTTTCTGAGAAGTGCCAAAACATACTTTTTTTGCTTCTTAAAAGAAGAGAGATTTAGGACTTTCATAGGTTTGGTATACCATCTTATTTTTCTTTTCCAAAGCAGTCATTTATTGAACCCCATACAGTCATTTCTGAAGTTTACTTCAATAACAGAGAGTTTCATTCTTTATTTTTTGGCGTCATTTTTTGGTGTCATCTTAGTATCATGGATATTCATTGCGTCATTGTTAACCTCTTGTAAAACAGCTGTAAGAGTTCCGTTCTTGGTGTCATTCTTTGCCTTTTGAGTATCATTCTTTGCCTTTTGGGTGTCATTTTAGGTGTCACTTTGACTGTCATTTTGGGTGTCATTCTGAATTTTCTGTCCACCTTTTTACGTTTCTTGTCCACTATTTCTGTCTACTTTTCGCTATAATGTCTAGCATCTTAATTATCTAGCCCATCATTTTCATTGTTTTGGGGGTAAGCATCCGAGAGTCTGTGCAAAAACTACTTTTGGAAGACTAGTGCTCCTCTTAAACTCACACTTTTTCTTTATATTAATTCAAGAGTTGTGTATTTGGATTACATATTTAAATTGCAAGATAAAATTCTTTTTTCTGCATTTCATATTTTATCAACAATAAGGACATATATAATGATACTAATGGCAAGAAAGCCCTTAGTCTTCTTTTGAGTTCATCCATCCCCATTATGTTGATACAGCGTGTCAGGTTATATATGGTCATAAAGATGTTAACCTCACTCAACACATTGGCTTTGCCTTTCATTAGGGTATATGTAAATCCCCATTGGCGTTTTAAAATCCCAAATTGATGTTCTATAATTTGTTGCCTCAATTTGTAGTAATTCCTATTTCCTATAACTCTGGCGTTATTTTCATCTATTACATCTTGATATTCACTTCTTTCTATTACTCTACCATTTTGATTTTGAGTACATTTTTCTCTTATTGAGCAATTTACACAAGCTGATGTTTTATATACTTTTGATCTATAATTGGGGCGGATTCTCCATTTCCCTGTTGTTGTCATTTGTTCTCCACAAGGGCAGATATAATAATCTCCGTCATTTATATAATGAAATTCAGCCAGTGGTATGGAATTCGAATTAGGTGATGTTGATGGCATAGGCGATGAATAAGTACATATTCCTGAATATTTACAGGCTTGTAGTTGGTCGCCGCTAGTATAACCGGCATCGCTAAGTGTGTTGAACGAATCTAATTGTAGTAGTTCCTGGACGGTCAATGCCGCTGTTGATAATTCTCTTTTATCAGTTGATGCTCCAATATGAGAGTGAACCAATAATTTGTGTTTACTATCAGAGGCTGCTTGAACCGCATATCCAACTCCTGATACATTATTGGTTAACATTAATGCTCTTGAATCTTTGTCTGTTAGACTTATTTGAGTATCATTACTATTCTTCAATTCCGTATCAAGAGTTTCGTATTTCTTACGCCTGTCTTGTTGTAATTTAATCTTAGATTTAAGAAGTTCTTTTTCTTCTTCTTTATCAGTCTTATCTAAAGCTGCTTCAAATTCTTCAATACGGTTATCTATATATTCAAGATGTCTGTCTATCTTCTTTTGTGTATAATTGTTTCTGAGACTATTTTGGGCAAATATCTTAAAAGAATCTATACCTATGGTTTCGCCTTCTATCAGACCCATATCCTTTAGCATAAGGACAAACTGCCTAAAGACTTTTCTAAAAGCCTCCGCATTATTTTTTCTAAAATAAGCAATTGTCCGAAAAGAGGGCATTAAGCCTCCTAATAGCCACCATAATTCCACATTTACTTTACAGGAGTGTTCCAACTTTCTTGATGACCTTATTGAGTGCTTATAACCATATAAATACAATTTTAGTAATGTTGCAGGATTATACGGTGGTCTCCCTTCTGATTGAAGTTTGACATGTTTAAACCCAAGCTCATCTATAGGCAAGATATCCACAAATAAATCGATAACCCTTGCCCAAGAATCTGGAGCAACCAATTGTTCAAGAGCTATCATTTGAATTTGATTTCTGTTTTCTCCTACTATGTAGTTCATAGACATATTGTTTAGTTTCTTTCCATAAATATACGAAAAATAAATGATAATTCAATATAGCGTCTAAGGTTTTTGCACAGACTCCCGATGAAATGCATATTGTAGCGGGCAGCGATGCTCGCTACTTTTGCATAAAAAAGGAAAAACTTATGATGACACGTGAAGAAATCCTCTCGATCGAGGAGTACTGTGCAGAGCATAAGATCTCGCACAAGAAGCGTCTGGAAGAACTCGGAATACCGTTCTGGAGCTTCTATAAGGCAAAGCAGAAGTACAGGAGGGCTGACGAGCAGGATGCCCAGCTTGGACAGTTTGTTCAGTTGGCTTCAGGACGATATGTTCCTCAGACAATGCCTCCGGCACGTACCGCAGGTAAATCCGGCAAGCCGGTCAAACCGACCGAGGAGAAGAACGAGAGCTATCTCACAGTCGAGCTCCAGACCCGCACCGGTACCGCTATGCGCATCCAGGGCGTTATGACTCCGGCCCATCTGAGGGAACTAATCGCTGCCGGCAATGTTTAGCCTTGACAATACCATGCGCTACTGGCTGTACAATAAACCGGTGAACATGCGCATGGGCTTCAACGGACTGAGCGGCATAGTGAACAACAGCATGGGAATGAGCATGCGCAGCGGAGACGTGTTCGTGTTCGTCAATGCGGCCAGAAACAGGATGAAGATCCTGCATCGTGAGGAAGGCGGCCTCGTGCTGTATGCATTGCGTATAGAGATGGGTAGAATGCGCATGCCATTCTCCGGTGAGCCAGATGAAATTGCGAGCAGCTTCGGTCATGCGGACCTTATATCTGCAGCCCGATCCGCATTGGAAAGTTCATATGTAAGACGTATGAAACTGCTCTCAAAAAGTCTCTGAAACACAATGTCTCGAGTAAAGAAAATCGGCGTTTTACTTGCGTAGAATGCCGATTTTTCGTATCTTTATACTTAGAAATTGAACGGAAAAATGTCATCTAAGGATCAGGAAATATTGCGTCTTCAGGCGGAACTTGCAAGACTTCAGGCCGAGGTCGCCAACCTTCAGGAGGAGAATATAGTCCTCCAGCAGAAGAGCTCGGCCCTCAGCCAGAAAGGCCTTGAGAAGGATAGGAAGATTGTTGAGATGGATAAGACGATCGAGAGCATGCGGGCGACGATCGACAGCCTCCAGAACATGATGGCGTGGTTCCGCAAGAAGATGTTCGGCTCGATGAGCGAGAAGAACCTTCCTCTTGACCCTTCAGTTCTGGAGCCTACGCTCTTCGACATGTCATTATCAGAGGATGAGCAGGCTGCCCTTGATGCAGAGGTCAAAAAGATGGAGGAGCAGAACGCCAAGACCATCGAGGTCAAGTCTCACAAGCGTGAGGTGCGTAAGCCAGTCATGAGGAAAGACCTTCCTGTCGAAGAGACTCACATCTACCCAGAGGGAATCAATCTTGATGAATATACAGAGATCGGAGTTGAAACAACAGACAGGATTGCGATCCGTCCAGCTGTGATGTACATCGACCGCACAGTCCGACACAAGTTTGTGCTCAAGTCAAGCCTGCAGATAGAGGATCCCGAGAAGCAGACCTTCGTCATCGCTCCGCTTCCTGAGATGATAATCCCCAGGGGAATGGCCTCCGAGAGTCTTCTGGCCGACATCCTGATCGATAAATATGTATATCATCTCCCGTTCTACAGGGTGATACAGAAATACAAGGAGCTGGGAGTCCTTCTGAGCGACTCCACCATCGGGGACTGGTTCAACGCGGTCTGCTCGAAACTGCGTCCGCTATACGACAAGCTTCGTGAAAGGATCATGTCTTCAGACTACATACAGGTAGATGAGAGTACGTTGCCGGTCATCGACAACGAGAAGCATCGTGCCGTCAAGGGATACATCTGGGCGGTAAGGGACGCAGTATGCGGTGACGTGTACTTCCACTATGACATGGGCTCACGCGGCGGTGATACGGCAAGGAAGCTCATCGGCGGCTATCGTGGAACCATCCAGACAGACGGTTATGAAGTCTATGAGGCATACGAAGGTGCACCAGGCAAGCGAATGATCGGCTGCTGGGCCCACGCAAGGCGCAAGTTCGTGGAAGCCCTTGATGAGGATAAGAAGTACGCAAGCGAGGCTCTTGTATATATAGGCAAGCTGTACGGCATCGAGAAGGAGATGCAGGAAGCGGGGCTTGATCATGATGCAATCCAGAAACGCCGCCAGGAGGAGTCCTACAAGATAATCCAGGAGTTCGAGAACTGGATGGACTCCGTGTCCGGATGCTTCACTCCAAAATCCAGAATGGGAAAGGCTCTGGTCTACACTTACACGCTTCTCCCACGCTTGAGCCGTTATGTCCTTGATGGCAGATATAACATCGACAACAATGGAGTCGGTGTGTCACGAGGGCATTATAACATGATGCTATTGGCTGGTATCATGGAAATTTTGTCTGCAACTATCAAAGAGATGAGGGTAGGTCCCTCGCAATCGGTTTACAGGAACAGGTTGCAAACCATCACAAGCTGCGTTTTGAGCAATCAAAAAGTGGTGAACGTTGTGTGTAATAAGTCAGAAGATATGGTAAGGTATGTATAATGGAGTTGAATGTAAATGAACCGTTGATGAAGCATCGTTATTGTTATCAGATTACATCAGAAATAGGGCTTCTGCTACGCTCTATGATAAGAAGGGAGGTTACCTGTTTACTGTCCCTTTGGTGTACGGTGTGTAGGCGGCAAGACCATTATATAGGCTCTTTGATGGAACGTGAGAAGCAGATTGAGAATGTCAAGAGAAAATGCCAAAGACGCATGACACGTAAGGCAGAAAGTATCAAAGTCTCAATTTGTGGCGGATTTCTCCGTAGTAGTGTTGAAGTTCTTGTAATGAGAAGGGAGCGAAGGGGGAAACGTATTCAGCGGACTGTATTGTGCAACTTGATAAACTAAGGAGGACATAATGCAAGAAGCAAAACCATTTCAAATAGACAAAAGAATAATCTTTGAAGCCTTTAAGAAAGTAAAGTTTAATAGAGGTAGTTCAGGCATTGATGGTATAGAGATGACCACTTATGAGCAAAACCTAGGTTCCAACCTTTATCGTCTATGGAATCGCATGAGCTCCGGCAGTTATATGCCTAAAGCAGTAAAACTTGTAGAAATACCGAAATCAAATGGTGGTAAAAGACCTTTAGGGATTCCCACTATTGAAGACCGTATTGCACAAATGGCTGTTGTTAATGTAATTGAGCCTCTCATCGAACCCTGTTTTCATGAAGATTCATTTGGTTATCGTCCGCATCGCTCTGCTCATGATGCCATAGCCAAGGCAGAAAGACGGTGTTGGAAGTATGCATGGGTTTTAGATATAGATATATCCAAATTCTTTGATACAATCGACCATGGCTTATTAATGAAAGCGGTGGAGAAGCATATCAATATAAAATGGATACTTCTCTATATAAAACGTTGGTTGACTGTCCCTTATCAGAGAAGTGATGGAGAAATTGTAAAGAGGGACATGGGAGTACCGCAGGGTTCAGTCATAGGTCCAATTTTAGCAAACCTGTTCCTACACTATACCTTTGATAAATGGATGTCTTATAAATATCCTCACATACCTTTTGAGAGATATGCTGATGATTGTGTTTGTCATTGCAGTACATTGGCTCAAGCTGAATACATAAAGGAAAGGCTTGGAGAACGCTTTACTGAATGTAAATTGAAATTTAATGAGGAAAAGACAAAAATAGTATTCTGTAAAATGAGCAGTCGTTCATCAAAGCACTATCATTGTACTTCTTTTGATTATTTAGGCTTTACTTTTAGATCAAGAGCGGCAAAAGATAAACGCAACAACGTCTTATTCACAAGTTATTTGCCTGCTATAAGCAAGAAATCGGTAAGCAGAATACATGAAACAATAAAATCATGGAATCTCAAACGTCTCCATAATCGAAGTCTACGATTTGTGGCAGCATATATTAATGATGTCGTAAGAGGATGGATAAACTATTATGAGAAATTTGGTAAAACAGAATTTTGGAAAGTTATGTGCCATCTGAATCGCTCTATTGCTTATTGGGCAAAGACGAAATATAAAAGACTTCGTCGTCGAGGTGTCATATCTGCTCATTATTGGTTAGCCTATATAGCTCAGAAAGAACCCAATCTGTTTTATCATTGGCAAGTAGGATATGTACCCTATGCACGTCAAAAGAAATGATTTGAATGCGAAGAGCCGTATGAAGGGAGACTTTCACGTACGGTTCCGAGAGAGGCTGAGGGTGAAATTCCCTTGGTCTACTCGACAGAATGCGATCAGACCTCTCGCCATCGGAAGAAAGAACTACCTCTTCTGCGGCAACCACAATGCAGCGGTCAGAGCAGCCATCGTATACTCACTCTTCAGCAGCTGCAAGGCACACGGAGTCGATGTTCGCTCATGGCTGGAGGACACCCTCAGAAGAATCCCTACAGAAAAAGCCATTGACCGGAAGAGGGTTCCCGATGGCGGGATTCCGTACAGCCAAACATTTCAAGCAACTGCCCATCAGAAAGGGAAAGAAGTTGCTCGATACTTTTTCCGCTTGAAAGAAATAAGCGGACATACTTACGGACGGTGTTACGGGATGTATGAAACGTGGCTGCCGTTTCCTTGATTCCCATTCCGGCCGCATAACATCTTAAAATGTTCTTGACTTTTTATTCATTTGTGTAAATTTTATCATCACCCCGTCACACCAGGACTTGGTTATTCAAATCTATACAAAAAATATTAAATAATGCTTGCAATAAGTGGGCTATATTATTTTACCCAAAAGGGTCAATCACATTAAAGCCAAGGGGGCAAATTCTACTTGGCCAAAAGGGTCAAAGTTCAGTGGCTTTTCCACGCATATCAAGCAATTCCTCGTTTTCATCTATAACCTGTTTTAGTCTAAGTTTAACAATATCTTCTTTACGTAAATCTAGTCGAATTATAATAAAAGATACTATCAATAATATAATGGTAACAACTATTAAGATAGAAAACAAACGAAACAACTTCTTTTGCCCTATTGCTATTTCATTACTCTTTTTAGTTAGCGAATACTGGACCTGACCATTCAACAATAAAATGATATTACATAATTTATTATTTAAGAATTTATTTTGTAAGCGTAAACTATCTGCATAGATTTCTATTTGAGAATTACGTCTATTAACAATAGATGTTAACTTATTATTTAAATCTATCATTCCATCTGAATAAAAAGGAACTTTAACTGTTTCCTTTTTCCCAAACAATCCTGCAAGTCCTTTTTTATTATACGTTATTGTTTTAAATTTAATTGATTGGTTAGCGATAATAGGAAATTCATTAACAATGAAACTATCAACGTCTTCCCAAGACTGCACTGCTTCCATTATACGACACAAATGTTTCTCTTTAACTTCAAGCAAAATACGCAAAGAGTCAATTTGGTCTGAATTCATAAAATTTACATAATCTGATTTCATCCCCAACAAGACACTATCAGTCTTTATACGTAATGAATGATATATATTATAATCAGATTTATCCCATATAATAACAGATTCACCTAAAGTTATTAATTCTGTAATACTTAAATGAGATTTATATATTTTTTCACGAATAACATTTGCCTCTGACAAAATATCTTCAAACTGTTTAACCTTACAACGAGTATATATTACAATACAAATTACAGTTATTACCAGTATTACAATTATCACATACCATAAAAAAATCTTTTTCTGTAATGATAAAAACATAAATATTTATTCCTTAATCAACATTTATCTGCTTTTTCTTTATTGCTTCCATTATATTTGCAGGAGCACGTTCGGCTAAAAGTTCCTTTTTCATGTAGTCCATATATGGAGCTACATGCTTGAAGAACTGATAATATCCCTTACACAAATAGTTCAGTCCAGGCTCTCCGATTGCTGTCTTCGCAAAGCGATTTTTAGGGCAATCGCCGTTACAGGCAAACAGGAACTCACATTCCTTACACTGTGTAGGCAATGATTTCTGTTTCATCAACCCGAACTCCTGTTGTCTTTCGCTGTACATCATCTCAACCAGCGTCTTCTGATATATGTTACCAAGCTTATATTCCGGGAAAACATAATGGTCACACGAATAAACATCTCCGTTGAACTCCATCACTCCGGCATGTCCGCATGTCTTCGCCATAGAACATACGCCAGGTTGCTCCCCTACCCAGTTGGCAAGTGTAGAATCGAATATCTGAATGAAATACTGTCCTACATCGTTCTTCACCCATTCATCGAAAAGTTTGCAAAGGAAGTTTCCCCACTGCTCAGGTGTAACAGAGAAATCTGCAAGTTTATCTCCTTCCTGCATAGGTGATGCCAGATGACGTCCGTCACTATGCTTGAATATTCTCTCTACGATTGGTGCGAACTGGATATAATGGCAGCCTATGGACTTGAAGAAGTTATAGAACTCCACCGGATAATCGGCATTATAATCGTTCACCACAGCCATGGTATTCCATTCCACTCCATGCTTGTTAAGCAACTCAATACCACGCATAACCTTTACGAATGAAGGCAACCCTTGTTTGTTTCTGCGGTATTCATCATGAAACTCCTGAGGACCGTCTATAGACACTCCCACAAGCCAGTTATTTTCCTTGAAGAACTGACACCACTCGTCGGTAAGCAATGTACCGTTAGTCTGAATACAATTGTCGATTGTTCTTCCACCGGCAAACTGTTTCTGCAGTTCCATTGCTTTTTTGTAAAAGCTGAGAGGACGCATGAGTGTTTCTCCACCATGCCATGTAAAAAGTACCTGAGGCATAGTCTGCGAACCGATATATTCTTTAATGAAACGCTCCAAGAGTTCATCACTCATCACATGCTTGGAAGTATCCTTATACAGATTCGATTTTTCAAGGTAATAGCAATAATCGCAAGCCAAGTTACATACCGCTCCCACCGGCTTTGTCATCACATACAGCGGCTTGGCAAAAGGTGCAAATGTCTGCTTCATTTTATTAATAATCTTTGGCGAATTCAACTTGCAAATGCAATCGAATTCTAATTTGTTAATAATAGATTAAATTTCTCATTTGGTGTGAGATAACCAAGCCTCTTTCTGGGTCTATTGTTCAACTTGTTCTCAACCCAGGTAACAAACTCATCAGTTATTTCACTGAAGTCCGTTCCTTTGGGGATGTATTGCCTGATGAGTCCGTTCGTGTTCTCATTGGCTCCACGTTCCCAAGAATGGTACGGTTTACAAAAATAGAAAGAAATTTGTAATTCCTTTGCTATTTCTTGATGTTTTGCAAATTCTTTTCCATTGTCTGTACACATGGATACATGTTTACTTGATTTGGCCAGCCACTACTTAATGTTATATAAGCTAGATATAGCTTGTACGGAATACTTAATTCCGACTTTACTGGTATTTATCATCCGAGTATGTTGACAGGATCTGCGCCATGGAGTTTGCCAAGAAAAACTACTCGTTGACCAACTTCAAGGCCGGAGAAGATCATATCGGTATGGGTGACAGGAAAATGAAGATATTCTCTCTGGTAGATGTGGACAGCATCGGCCTGCCAAGACTGGTAAGACCGTACACGGACATAACCGTAAACAACGCTACAATGCCCGTTGACCTGATGTCTCATGTGACTAAAATTCCGGGAGCTTCGACTGTGGTGTATAATCAGATAATATATATCCCGAACCAAAGAAAGGAGCTTGCTGCGCTGGAGAAGAAGAAAAACAGACACGCCTCGATGCCTAACCCGTCGAACCTGATAGCGGTGGAAGACATCAAGCAAGTGCAGGATATCATAGCAAGAGAGAACAAGATGCTCGTGTATGGACACTTCAACATGATAGTATGCTGTCCGGCCGATACCGACATGCAAAAACCTACTAACCAGCTTGAAAATGCCTTCAACAAGATAGGAATACATATCTCCAAGAGATGCTACAACCAAATGGAGCTGTTCGTGAACTCATTTCCCGGCAACTGCTTTGAAATGAACGAGGAATATGATAGGTTTCTCACCCTGTCGGATGCTGCCATGTGCCTGATGTACAAGGAGCATATGAAAAGAAGCGAGGACAGTCCTCTGAAAGTGTACTATACGGACAGACAGGGAGTGCCGGTGGCCATAGACATAACTGGGAAGGAAGGGAAGAAAAAACTGACCGATAATGCTAACTTTTTCTGCCTCGGTCCTTCGGGCTCGGGCAAATCGTTCCACATGAACTCTGTTGTCCGTCAACTCTATGAGCAGAACACAGATATCGTAATGGTCGATACAGGTAACTCGTATGAAGGACTGTGTGAATATCTGGGAGGTAAATACATATCCTACACCAATGAACGTCCGATTACAATGAATCCGTTCAAAATTGGAAGGGAAGAGCTGAATGTGGAAAAATTGGAGTTCCTGAAAAACATGATTCTATTGATATGGAAGGGTGCGCAGGGAGAAGTGACGAAGCAGGAAGCGAGAATCATCAACATGGTGATAGGTGAATATTATGATGTACAAGTAGAACCTGAAGTTACAAGCTAAATTCGTTTTTTGTTTTTTATATATTTATATAATGTATTTTTTGTTCGCTAATTTAATGATTGTAGATAAATCGGATATTTTGTGTAAATGGAGTGTTTTAAGTTGTTTATAAAATATTGTAAATGTTAATATTTTGATTGTTTATTACGAAAACTTGCGCAAATAATAAAATATGAATACATTTGCATATGACATCAGACAACATATAAAGAATTAATGTTTAATTTTAAAATATAATATTTATGAGTGAATTAGGTTTGGTATTGCTCTTGTTGGCAGGTTTTGCTCAAGGGTCTTTTGGCTTAGGTATGAAGAAACAGTCTCCATTGTCATGGGAGTCGTTCTGGTTGATTTATTCATTGTTTGCTATGCTTGTCGTTCCTTTTGTATGGGGATACGCAGGTTTTGATTCCTTCATGGAGTCAATATTAATGACAGATTCGAAAGTAATTATGACATCACTGCTTTTAGGCTTTTTGTGGGGTATTGGTGGAATTTTATTTGGAATGAGCGTCTCTTATGTTGGAATATCTATAACCAATGGGGTAGTAATGGGATTGGCCGGAGGTCTTGGAGCCATAATTCCTTTGTTTGGCATTGAAGGGGCTACTCATCAGCCGTCGTTTATTTATGTGATATTAGGAGTGGCTATAATGTTGGTTGGCGTGGCTCTTTCGGCATATTCCGGAATTCTTCGTGAAAAAGAACAGAATGTAGGTTCCTCAAATGTGAATAACAGTCAGAAATCATCTTTGGTAAAGGGACTCGTAATTGTTGTATCGTCAGGTATTCTTTCTTCTCTTCTTAATGTAGGTTTCGAAGCTGCGATACCGATTATTGACAATGCGAAATCTTTGGGTGCTACGGATTCGGCTTCTTCTATACCGGCAAGGGCTGTGGTTGTTTTTGGAGGATTACTGATGAATGCGGGTTATGCCATCTTTCTGTTATGTAAAAATAAGACCTGGGGTGATTTTAGTTTTAAACAACAAGGAAGTGTCACGGCTTCAGTATGGGCTGTAATTACAGGTTTTTTGTGGTTCTTGCCTTTAGGTTTAAGTGGAATTGTCTCGGTTTCTATAGGTGAACTTGGAAATGTTATAACATGGCCGGTAATGTTGTCGTTATCATTAATATTTGGTAATATATGGGGGTATCTGACAGGTGAATGGAAAAACACCAAACACTCGTTTATATTGATGATAGTTGCTTCTGTCATATTGATTGCAGCTTGTATGATATTGACTTTTAAAGATAGTTTTATAAATTAATAAATTCCAAAGTTATGAAAATAAAAGATATAGAAGTTTTTTTGTTGTCCGACCAATTGGATGAGGCTTTTTATTTCTCGCAGTTTAGTTATTCTTCACGTTTGATTTGTATTGTAAAGGTTACAACCGAAAGTGGTTTAATGGGATGGGGCGAGGGATACGGCCCGGCAAATATAATTAAGAGTGGAATAGAATTTTTAAAACCTTTGGTGGTTGGAAAATCTCCATTGGATAGCGATATAATTTGGTCTGATATGTTCAGACGTTCTATAGATTATGCAAGGAAAGGAATTCTGCTTTCTGCCATAAGTGCTATTGACGTTGCAATTTGGGATTTGAAAGGTAAAATTTTAAAGCAGCCTGTTTCTACTTTGTTAGGTGGAAGATATAGAGAGAAGGTCCAGGTTTATGCAACAGGTTTGTATTTCACGGAAAGTATGAAAGACCGAATGTGTGAAGCATTGGCTGAAGAAGCTTTGATGTACAAAGAGCAAGGTTATTCAGCCATCAAAATGAAAGTCGGACTTGGAATTGAAAAAGATATCCAGAATGTATTGGCTGTTAAAAAGGCAATAGGAGATGATGTTAAACTGGCAATTGATGCCAATCATGCATATAATTTCCGTGAAGCGCTTCGCCTGTCGAAAGCTCTTGAACCGTATGATATAATGTGGTTTGAAGAACCTGTTTCTCCTGATGATTATATGGGATTCAAAGAATTACACCGAAGAACTACTATTCCGTTGGCTGCCGGTGAATGTGAATTCAGGGCTGATGGATTTAAAACATTGTTGGATAATATGTGTGTAGATTATATACAACCTGAAACAGGAACTACGGGTGGTATTACTGAGGCAAAACGCATATCTGTTATTGCCGATACGCATCACGTAGAGATGACACCACATAATTGGGGTACAGGTATCATTATAGCTGCAAATCTCCATATTTCGTCAAATCTTAAATATGCACCGGGTCGTATGTTCGACAAAGAGCCGCTTTTGGAATTTGATCGCAGTCCTAACAGAATCCGTGAGGAATTGATTACTAAACCTCATGTGGCAGTGAATGGATATATAGACGTGCCGACAGGTTACGGATTGGGAATAGAAGTGGATGAAGATAAATTAAATTACTATAAGTTGAATGATTAATTTAACCTTTATATAGTTATCATGAAAAAAAGATTATTATTATTAGCAATGTTGGCCCATACTTTGGGCTCTACAGTCTCTGCACAGCAGAATGCATATGTGGCAGCAACAGAGAATGCATATGTTAAAGCTCGTGGAGTTGATATGGGAGAAGTGAAATGGACAAATGGTTTTTGGAAAGACCGTTTTGATATGGTAATGCCGAATCTTATTCCTGCCCAATACAAATATTTCATGGAATTTTCCGAATATAACTTCAAGATTTTGGCTGATGGAGCAGATGGCTCTAAAGGATTTAAAGGTACATATTGGCAGGATGGCGACTACTTTAAATGGCTTGAAGCGCAAATTGCTGTTTATGCAGTGACAAAAGACCCTGAACTATTGAAAGTTATTCAGGAAAAGGCTTCCCGTCTGGCACGTAGTGTGGCTGAGGATGGATATTTTACTACTCATACTCAGATAGGTTTCGGTGTTACAGGTTCAGAACGTGCATGGAATAAGCCATTTAAGAACACTCAGAGATTTAAGGGACCAGGATTTCATGAAACATATAATATGGGTCATTTCCTGACATTGGCCTGTGTGCACTATCGTGTTACAAAAGATCGCACTTTGCTGGATGCAGCTATCAAAGTTGGTGATTTCCTGGATAAATATTTCGCAAAAATAACTCCTGAACTTGCTGACGTTGATTTCAACCCAACCCAGATTATGGGGCTTATGGAATTATATCGTAGCACAGGCGAAAAACGATATTTGGATTGTGCAAACCGATTCATAACCGGTAGAGGAAATAAGAATGGTAAAACACAAAACCAGAACGATACAAAGCTTAGAAAAGAGCATCGTGCTGTAGGACATGCCGTTTTAGGTCCGGTATTGTATATTGGTGCTGCCGACTATGTAGCTGAAACAAATGACAAGGAACTACTTGTTGCCCTTGAAACAATCTGGAATGATATGTACAATAGAAAGGCTTCTTTTACGGGAGGCTTGGGTAATGTGCATAGAGGTGGTTCGGAAACTCCGCGAAATGCTACCGAATGTGTGCATGAAGCATTTGGTTTTCCATATCAGTTGCAGAATTCTACGGCATATAATGAAACATGTGCGACTTTTTATGGGGCATATTATAGTTGGCGTTTGTTTATGTTGACTGGAAATCCTATGTACTTGGATGTTATGGAGAAAGCGTTCTATAACAACTTGTCGTCCATGGGGCTTGACGGAAAGAGTTATTTCTATACGAACGTGTTGCGTTGGTATGGTAAGCAGCATCCGCTATTGTCGTTGGATTTTCATCAGAGATGGACTGAAGAATGCACTTGCGTTTGTTGTCCTACAAGCTTGGTGCGTTTCTTGGCTGAAACAAAAGATTATGCTTATGCGAAAGATGAAAATTCTCTTTTTGTGACTCTTTATGGAAGTAACGAAATAGACACAAAAATCAATGGCAAAAATGTCAGGTTTGAACAAGTTACAAATTATCCTTGGGATGATAAAATAGAAATGAATTACAAGGGTGACAAGAATGCTGAATTCTCATTGAAATTGCGTATTCCTGCATGGGCTATAGGAGCAACTCTTAAGGTAAATGGTATAGATATGCCTATCAATACTGGAGTATTTGCTGTGGTTAATCGTAAATGGAAGTCTGGTGACAAGGTAGAACTTGTATTGCCAATGAAACCTATATTGAACGAGGGTAATCCAAAAGTAGAAGAAGTACGCAATCAGCTCGCCGTCTCTTATGGACCTTTGACATATTGCGTGGAAGGAATAGACTTGCCTAATAAAGTCAAGATTGAAGATATTCTTCTGCCTGTAGATGCTAAATTTGACGTTAAATATGAAAAAGACCTTCTTGGCGGAGTAAAGACTCTTACCACAGATGCTTATGTACGTACAAAGAGATTTGATGAAAACAAGTTGTATGCTCCTTTGCAAACTGGATATAAGCCATTCAAATTGAAATTGATTCCTTATTATACATGGAGTAACCGTGGCGAACATGAAATGAGTGTATTTATACCTGCTAAATGGTAAAATATAGTCCAGGTCGAAAGGAGTGTCCTTTTGACCTGGTTGGAAATAATATTTAACAAGATAATACAAATGAAAAATTCATATATCCTTTCTGCTATTTCTTTGATGTCTATACCTGCAATAACAACATATGCGGTAGAAAAAAAAGTTTTAGATCCTAAACATCCGGAAAAGAAAAACGTAATTCTAATTCTTACCGATGATATGCGTTTTGATATGTTGAATTATGCAGGTGGCAAGGCAAAAACTCCCAATTTGGACGAATTGCGTAATTCGGGTACAGACTTTTCTAATGCTTGTACCGTGACAGGCCTGTCGTCGCCTTCAAGAGCTGCTTTGTTTACAGGACGCTTGGCTCATCGTACCGGTTTAAATGATAATCTTCACCTTTGGCATTGTAAGGATATGACTTTGCCCATTGAGCAGAGTACTATCTATGAATGGGCAAAGGATAAGAATTATAATGTAGGTTATTTTGGTAAATGGCATGTGGGCTATGTTACTCCGGGACTCCGTGGTGTCGACCAGTATGTAGGAAGTGCAAATGAATGTTTAAGGGTCAAGCCAAAACGGCCAAGTTTCGAGGCTATAGAAAGGTATTATGACAAAAAGGTGTTCAAGGATAAAGCAGATAGTCCTGAAAAACCGGATTATTACTGCACATTAAAGACTACATACGAAAAGAGTGAACCTAAGAAACAAGTTGATTTAGGTATTAAATTTTTGAACGAAGCCGTAAATGATGAGCGCCCGTTCTTTCTTACTGTAAGTTTCCATTATCCGCATCCGCCATACAGGGTGCCGTCGCCATGGAATAAAATGTATGATTACAGGGATGTACAGCTTCCTCCTTCATACAGGAAAGATATGAAGAAAGGCCTTGAATATCAGTATTCCGTAATGTGGCCATGGATGGATTTAGGACATATGACAGAAAATGATTGGAAAAAGACCATAGCTTATTCCATGGGAATGGTAACGATGTTGGATCAAGCTCTGGGAGAACTATTTCAGACCATAAAAGACAAAGGCTTATGGGATAATACAATGATAGTTTTTGCATCTGATCAAGGCAGTATGTTGGCCGAACATGGATTGTATGATAAAGGTCCGTATGCCTATGATGGACTAATGAGAATCCCATTGCTTATGAAGGTGCCTGGGGCGAAACCAGAAGTGGTAAAACATCAAGTGTCTCTTATTGACATAAATCAAACGTTGGTAGAATATATGGGACTTCAGCCACGCCAGTCTAATCAAGATAGCCGTTCTTTGTTACCTTTGGTATACGATGGTGATGATGCATGGAAGAATGTTCCGGATGAATCTTTCTTTTTCTATGAATATTATAACGGTCATTGGTTTGGCGAAAGGGCTATTCGCACCCCGGAATATAAATACTGTTTCAATCCGTGTGGCGATGATGAGCTTTATGATTTGAAAAACGACCCGCATGAAATGGTTAATCTTATAAATAAACCAAAATTGAAAAATGTTATTAAGGATTTGCGGGTTCGTCTTTACAAGCATTTAGCCAAGACGGAAGACGATCATGCTATTAAGCTATTCCGCGATTATACAGGAATAGGCAGGGAAGATGAGTAATTTTAAAGATTATTTGTATGAAAAATATAATTAGCAATACTACGTTAGGATTAGCGGCTTTTTTAGGAGTTTCCAATAATGTAATGGCTGCATCCAAATCGGTAAAATCATCGGCAGAAAGTAAAAGAATGAATATTGTAATGATGTTTGTTGATGATTTAGGATGGGCAGATTTGGGTATGCGTAATCCTCATTATAATACTCCTAATGTGAATCAGCTTTTTGCTGATGGAATGAATTTTGAACGTGCTTATGTAACTCAACCAGCATCTAGTCCAAGTAGGGCATCACTTATGACTGGTAAACAGCCGGTAAGATTCCAGTTGGTGAGACATATTGACAATAAAGTGGCAGGTACCACCGAACCATATTCTTATTGGCCTGAAAACTCTCCGGAATTAAACGAGTATATGCCTTCGCGTAACTGGCTTCCTATGGAAGAAACAATTTTTCCTCAACTTATGAAAGAATGCGGATATTATAATATGTTTGTGGGAAAATGGCATTTGGGAGGACCTGAAGTATGGCCTGACAAGCGTGGGTATGACGAAGTTTATGGATTGTCCGATTTTGGAAATGTTTCAAATTATTATGCTCCATTTTTCCGTATGCGTGGTGCTGATACAACGAAAAAAATAGCCAAAAAAGGAGACTATATTACAGATTTTCTAACAGATAAGGCTGTCAACATGATTGAAAACTATGATCGCAACCAGCCTTTCTTATTATCTATGCATTATTATAATGTACATAGTCCTAATATCGGCAGAAAAGATCTTTTTGCAAAATATAAAGCTAAAGGAATGACAGATATACAGGCAAACTATGCAGCCCAAATTGAAGCAGTTGATGAATCTGTAGGTCGAATCAGAAAGGCAATTAAGGATAGAGGTATTGAGGATAATACTATAGTTATATATTTCTCCGATCAAGGAGGTTTATATTCAAACTATCCACTTCGTGGATGTAAATTGATAGAGGATACAATGGCTGAAGGGGGAATCAGAGTTCCTTTGGCTATTTATTACCCAGGAGTTACAGAAAAGGGTAGTGTGTGTACAACTCCTGTACAGGCTTTGGATTTTTTCCCTACTTTTATGGAAATAGCTACAGGAAAGAAGTATAAAAATAAGGAGCTTGACGGTGAGAGTATTATGCCATTACTTCATGGAAAGAAAATGAAGGAACGTAATCTTTATTTTTTCCGTGCTTATAATACTGACCAGTACGCAGCAATTATAAATGGTGATTGGAAGCTTATAAAGTACCACTCTGGTAAGTATCAGTTATATAATTTGCATAATGATATCAGTGAAACAACAGATTTAAAAAATGTTTATCCTGAACGTTTTGAGAAAATGAAGAAGGATTTGAGAAACTGGGAGGAGAATGTTGTTCCAGAATATGAAAACGATTATAGAAAACGTATAAATTATTGATTATGGATTTTGGATTAAAAAAAATGTATATAGGCGGCCGTTTATGTGAAAGTGTCGCTAGAACTCAGAAAGATATTATTAGTCCTGCTACAGGGGAATGTATAGCAAAACTTTGTGTAGCTTCAAAAGAAGATACACAAATGGCTTTACAAGAAGCTCAAAAAGGTTTTGAATATTGGTCAAAACTATCATTAGCTGAAAGAAATGAATGGATAGCTAAGTTACGTAATGCAGTCATAGCACATAAAGATGAACTTCATTACGCAGTAATGTATGAAATGGGTAAAACGTGGGAATCTGCAGATGAAGATATTGATATGATTGTAGATGCTCTTGAATATTACCCAAATGAAATGCTTAGAATGAGATCACAGGTGCTTCCCGATTTACAGGGCACTCACACCAATATACTTGTTCATGAACCGAGAGGTGTTGTTTGCGCTATGCTGGCATGGAATTTTCCAATTTTAAATGTTGCATATAAAGTTGCTCCAGCTCTTGCTGCAGGATGTTCAATAATTATTCGTCCATCAATAGATTCACCAGTTTCAGCATATTTGTTTGGTGAGATTTGTGCCGAAATTAATTTTCCGGCAGGTGTTATTAATGTGTTGACAGGGTCTAGTAAAGATACAAGTATTCCAATGTCAGAAAGCCTTATACCACGTGTCTTGACTATGATTGGTTCAAGTGCAACAGGTAAGAAACTTGTAGCTCAATCTGCTACGTCAATCAAGAAGTTAGGCTTAGAACTCGGAGGAAATGCTCCAGCTTTGATTTTTGAAGACTGTGATATGGATAAAGCTGTCAATACAATGGTTGGACTTAAGTTTAACAATAGTGGTCAGGTTTGTGTAACACCAAACCGCATTTTTGTGCAGGCTTCAATTTATGATGAATTTATGTCGCGCTTCACAGAAAAAACTAAAAATATAAAGGTCGGTTTTGGAAAAGATAAAGGTATTAATATGGGACCTGTTATTAATATTAAAGCTCGTGAGCGTATAATGGAACTTATTGATGAGGCTGTAAGCAAAGGTGCTAAAAAATCTCTAGGGGGAATACCTGAAGGAATGCCTGATAGAACAAGTTATATGAATCCTACTATTTTGGAAAATGTCACTCCGGATATGCGTTGTTTCAATGAAGAGATTTTTGGTCCGGTTGCAGCTATAATTAAGTTTAATACTGAGGAAGATCTTGATCCTATGGTAAATGTTTCTGATGTAGGTTTGGCATCATATGTATTTACTAACAGTCTTGAGCGTGTACAGAAATATTCTAAGTTTATTGAATGTGGTGAGGTGCAAGTTAATGGAGTAAAATATGGTATTAATTTACCTCACGGAGGAATGAAGGATAGTGGTCTAGGACATGATTGCTCTCATTTAGCTTTAGAAGATTATTTGTATACCAAGAGAATTTCAATCGCATTATAATTTATTTTCCATGAGAAAGTTACACCATTTTGGCATACCGGTAACCAGTCCGGTTGCCGGTGAAACTCATAATGATGAGCTTCATTTGTTTTGTACTGATGTAGAGGCTAGTTCTAACAAAATAGAATTTTTAAGATTCGAAGCCGATTGTCCTTTCCCTAAGTTGGTTCAAACAGTACCTCATATTGCTTACGAAGTAGAATCAATGGAAGAAGAACTTAAGAGTGCTAAAGTTATATATGGTCCATTTGTTCCTGTGCCTGGTATGACAGTAGCATTTATTGAAGAGGAAGGTATACCTATTGAACTTGATTATTTCTCATAAATGACTTAATTGCTATGACAGAAAATTTTATAAAACAAAAAATGAATAAGGGACAGGCAGTTCTTGGTCCCTTTCTGAAAATGAATGATCCTGCACTAATTGAGCAGGCTGCTTTAGCTGGTTTTGATTTTTGTATTATTGATATGGAGCACGGTCCAATAAGTTTTGAATCTGCACAGAACCTTATTCGTGCAACAGAACTTCATGGAATGAGTCCAATAATTCGTACAACTGATGCTTCTGATGAAAACATTCTTCGTGCTTTAGATTTAGGTGCTCATGGTGTGGAGGTTCCACAAGTAAATAGCAAAGCATCAGCTCAATCTGTTGTAAGTGCTTCTAAGTATTTTCCTGAGGGAACTAGAGGTGTTTGTCGCTATACAAGAGCCGCTGAGTATACCCATATCGATAAAGCTACTCACTTTAAGTTATCTAATGAGAGAACAATGGTTCTAGTTCATATTGAAGGGTTGGAAGGTATAAACAATCTAGATGAGATTCTTGAAGTAAAAGGTTTAGATGTAATATTTTTAGGCCCATATGATTTATCACAATCATGTGGAGTACCTGGTGATGTAACTAATCCTATTGTTGTTGAAAAAATGCAGGAAGCTGTTAAGAAAGCATCTGCAAAAGGTGTAAAGGTTGGTACTTTCGTTGAATCTCCTGAGAATGCAAAATTCTGGCGTAACCAAGGAGTCCTTTATATTGCATATTCAGTTGATTGTGGCATCTATTATAATGCTTGTAAAGCAATAGTAGATAGTGTTAAATTATAATCTAATGATATAATTATTCTTTAAATATGGCAAAAATAGTAACACTTGGAGAAATCATGTTGAGGCTGTCAACTCCAGGAAATACTCGTTTCGTTCAGTCAGATTCATTTGATGTAGTTTATGGTGGTGGTGAAGCAAACGTTGCTGTAAGTTGTGCCAATTATGGTCATGACGCTTACTTTGTAACAAAACTTCCTAAACACGAAATAGGACAATCTGCTGTAAATGCACTTCGCAAATATGGTGTTAAAACTGATTATATTTCTCGAGGAGGCAATCGTGTTGGTATATATTTCTTAGAAACAGGAGCTTCTATGCGTCCTAGTAAAGTAATATATGACCGTGCTAACTCCGCTATTGCTGAAGCAGAACCTTCAGATTTTGATTTTGATTCAATCATGGAAGGGGCTGATTGGTTTCACTGGTCAGGTATAACTCCAGCCATTTCTGATAAAGCTGCTGAGTTGACAAAACTCGCTTGTGAAGCAGCAAAACGTCATGGTGTAACAGTATCAGTAGACCTCAACTTCCGTAAGAAACTTTGGACTAAAGAAAAAGCCCAGTCAATCATGCGTCCTTTGATGCAGTATGTTGATGTATGTATAGGCAATGAAGAAGATGCGGAACTTTGTCTTGGCTTTAAACCGGATGCAGATGTGGAAGGTGGTAAGACTGATGCGGAAGGCTACAAAGGCATTTTCACTGCAATGGCTAAGGAATTCGGATTCAAATATGTTATCTCGACTTTGCGTGAATCATTCTCTGCTACTCACAACGGATGGAAAGCTATGATTTACAACGGAGAAGAATTCTATACTTCTAAGCGTTATGACATCGACCCAATCATTGACCGTGTAGGTGGCGGTGACTCATTTTCAGGTGGTATCATTCACGGTTTGCTTACTAAGGCAACTCAGGGTGAGGCTCTTGAATTTGCAGTTGCAGCTTCTGCATTGAAACATACAATTAATGGTGACTTCAATCTTGTTTCAGCAGAGGAAGTAGAAACATTGGCTGGTGGCGATGCAAGTGGTCGTGTACAGAGATAATAAACAAGTCTACATTTTTAATTGATATTCTAATGGCAAAATTTGATAAGGTTGCGGTATTGAACAAGATAGGTTCTACCGGTATGGTTCCTGTGTTTTATCATAAAGATGCGGAGATAGCAAAAAAAGTTGTGAAGGCATGCTATGATGGTGGTGTCCGTGCTTTTGAATTTACAAACCGTGGTGACTTTGCACACGAAGTATTTGCAGAAGTTGTAAAATTCGCTGCAAAAGAATGTCCTGAGTTGGCAGTTGGAGTTGGTTCAGTAGTTGATCCTGCTACTGCAGCCTTATACATTCAGCTAGGTGCTTGTTTTGTGGTTGGTCCATTGTTCAACCCTGAAATAGCAAAAGTATGTAACCGTCGTCTTGTAGCATATACTCCCGGATGTGGTACTGTTTCTGAGGTTGGCTTCGCTCAGGAACTTGGTTGTGACCTTTGCAAGGTATTCCCGGGTGATGTTTACGGTCCTAACTTTGTAAAAGGTATGATGGCTCCAATGCCATGGTCTAAACTTATGGTAACAGGCGGTGTTGAACCTTCAAAAGAAAACCTTACATCATGGTTTAAGGCTGGCGTATTCTGTATTGGAATGGGGTCTAAACTATTCCCAAAAGATAAGATTGCAGCAGAAGACTGGTGTTATATAACAGAAAAATGTCAGGAAGTTCTTGTTATAATAGACGAACTTAGAAAATAATTATGATTTATGGGGAATAGGGATTAGGTATATATTCATGTACCTATATCCTTATACCTTTTTTCAATATTTTAGATTGTTAATCATTGTGAATAATAAAATTTTTCCTTTTTTATCTTTGATTGCATCAGCATCTTATGCTGTTGAAAGACCTAATCTTATTGTGATTCAGACTGATGAACATACGATTAATACGTTAGGGTGTTATCGTGAGTTAGTTGGAAGTAAAAATGATTCTCCTTGGGGAAAGAATGTAGTACAGACTCCCAATATAGACCGATTAGCAGAGGAAGGTGCAATATGTACAAGATATTACGCATCTTCTCCAGTTTCTACTCCCTCAAGAGCATCCTTTCAAACAGGGCTTTATCCAGTTTCCACAGGTTGCCCTATTAATGATATGCCAATGAATCCTAATTTAATTACTTATGCTGAAATGCTTAAAAGAGCAGGGTATCAAACCTCTTATGTAGGAAAATGGCATTTAGGAGGTGTCCCTAATATCGGTCGTCCATATTTTGAACCAGGATATAATTTCGGTTATATGGATAGAACGTATATGTTCAATGACGGACACTGGAAATATTTTGAAATAGTAAAACAACCCAATAAATTACGCGCATATTGGACAGGTCCTACTAAACCAGGTTTTATTCATGTAACTCAATATCTCACAGATCGATGTTTAGAGTTATTGGAACGTGATAAAAACAAACCTTTCTATATGATGTTGTCTATCCCTGATCCTCATTCTCCAGATATTGCTAGTGAAGAATATCTTGCAAAATATATAAATTTGGATTATGAAGCTCCAGCAACGATGGTTACTAATGATACAGATAAGCGTCCTCGATGGGCAAGAGGAGGTCAGCACAATGTGAACAAAGATAAATTTGACAAGAAGGCTTTGGCGAATTATTTTGCTATGGTTGAATGTGTAGATGACAATATAGGCAGGATATTGGATTTTCTCGACAAGAATAATCTTACAGATAACACTATTGTGGTTTTCACAGCCGATCATGGTGATATGTTGTATGAACATAGCCGTGTAAATAAGGGCTTACCTTATGAATCGTCTGCACGCATACCTTTTGTAGTGCGTTATCCTAAGAAAATAATGGCTGGAAAGGTTATAAATACTGCATATACTTGTGTTGACTTCGCACCTACCATCTTGGGACTTATGGGTGTGGATCAAATTCCTGGCCTACAAGAAGGACTTGACGATTCACAGACTTTCATTAACAAGGAGAAAAATGTAAAAGATGACAGAATCGTATATACTACAGCTTCTCCATTTAATGATTGGACTATGGCTACTGATGGTAGATATAAGCTTGTTCTTTCTTGTCGTGAAACTCCTTGGTTGTTTGATTTGGAAGCAGACCCTTCTGAACAGAAGAATTTTTATGATGCCCCACAGTATAAGGCTATTGCAGATAAAATGCAGAAAGAACTTATCAGGCAGATGAAATTATATAAGGAACCGGCCTTAGCACTGGATTTACCATATTTATATAAGTCTACTGATAAAGTAAATTATACACCTTCCAAGTATAAGTCAAAGGTTCAGGCTAATCCTTTGCAGCCAATAATACATACTATAGAAAAAGTTTGTATTCGTCCGTTAAAATAATAATCATTAATTTAGTATAACCATGAAAAAACAATTTGTATCCGCTTTCTTTTTGTTGATGTCTGCAGGCTTGTTTGCAGAAGGTGAAAAGTATATGAACTTCAATGATGATTGGTTGTTTACTTTGTCTGATTCTCATGATTATTCTTTGACTACTTATAATCCTGAAGGTTGGAGAAAACTTGACTTACCTCATGATTGGACAATTGAAAAGCCTTTTGATAAGAATTTGGAAGGATGTACAGCATTTACTCCAGGTGGAATAGGTTGGTATTCTAAAATATTCAAGACAGAAATAAATGAAAACCAGAAATGCTATATCATATTTGATGGAGTATATAATAATGCAGAATTCTGGATTAATGGTATGAGACTGGGTAATCATCCATATGGATATGCACCTGTATGGTATGATTTGACAGACCTTATTGAACCTGAAAATGGAACCAACAGAATATCTGTGAGGGTAGATCATAGCCGCTATGCAGACTCACGCTGGTATACAGGTTCTGGTATTTATAGGAATGTAAAGATGCTTATAACAGATAAATTGCATATACCTGTTTGGGGTACATTTATCACGACACCTGTTGTAAGTAAAGAATCAGCTTCTGTAAATATAAAAGTTGATGTTAAGAATGATTATCTTGTGTCTAAATCGGGTAGGGTATATACAGATATTTATGATGCTTCTAATAAAAAGATTGCATCAGTAAGTACAGCATTTAGCCTTCCAGCTGGAGAAAGAACAACTCTAAGTCAGGATATAGAATTGTCCGATCCAAGTTTGTGGGGTATTGATTCTCCTTATCTTTATACGGCAAAAAGTTATATAATAAGTGATGGTAATACAATTGGTGATAGAGAAACCCGCTTTGGAATAAGGACAATTCATTTTGACAAGGATAAAGGTTTCTTTTTAAATGGAGAAAATATGAAGGTTAAAGGCGTATGTCTGCATCATGATGCAGGTATAGTTGGCACTGCTGTACCGAAGGATGTATGGAAACGTCGTCTTTCTATATTGAAGGAAGGTGGTTGTAATGCAATCCGTACTGCCCATAATCCAGCCTCTGATGAATTTCTAGAGTTGTGCGACGAAATGGGCTTTCTTGTTCAAAATGAGTTTTACGATGAATGGGATTTGCCAAAAGATAAAAGATATAATATGCACGATAAAGAAGTAGATTATATTACCAGAGGACATTCTGAACATTTCCAGCAATGGGCAGAGATTGATTTAAAGAACGTAATGCGTTCTTCGCGCAATCATCCTTGCATATTCCAGTGGAGTATTGGAAACGAGATTGAATGGACATATCCAGGTAATAGATCTGCAACAGGATTGTTTGGCAATACGGATAGAAACGATAAGATGGACTGGACTTTATGGCGTACTCCCGTACCACCAAATTCTCCGGAAGTTGTACGTGAGTTTTGGCGTAATTATCCACGTCAGACTTTCAGTATAGGAAAAACGGCTGCAAAATTAGCCAAATGGACACGCGAGATGGATACCACACGTTATGTAATAGCCAATCTTATTCTCCCTACTTCAAGCTTTGAAACAGGATATACCGATGTGTTGGATATTGCAGGTTTCAGTTATAAACCTGCGCAATATGACTATCTGCGAGAAAAATATCCAAATAAAATTATGATGGGTACCGAGAATGTTCCTAGATGGTACGAATGGAAAGCTTGTATCGAAAGGGATTATATAGCAGGAGTTTTCTTATGGACAGGTGTCGATTATTTGGGTGAACGCCGTGCACAGCAATGGCCTCAGAAAGCTACGCCTGAAGGACCTTTGGACTTGGCAGGATTTCCGCGTGGATCGTATTATCAGTTTAAGTCGTTTTGGACTGATGAACCGGTTATTGCGATATATACTCAAACGGCTAAACTTTCAATTTTTAAGAAAGATGCAGATGGCAATGTTGTTGAGAAGAAAAAAGATTACTGGAAATCGGCTCCAAGAGTATGGCAAAATGTTAATCCGCACTGGAATTACAGCGAAGGCGAGAAAATCATAGTGGAGATTTATTCTAACTGCGATGAAATTGAACTTTTCCAAAATGGAAAGTCATTGGGAAAACAAAGTTTGAAAGATCAGGAAGACAGAATCTTCAAATGGGCAACAGATTATTCAAAAGGTAAACTCACGGCAGTAGGTACTTATAAAGGAAAGAAAGTAAAAGAAACTCTTGAAACCGTTGATGAGGCGTATTCTATTAAACTTGTTCCAGACCGAAAGATGATGACGGCCAATAATACAGATGTGCTCCACGTTGTGGCTCAGCTTGTAGACAAGAAAGGTAGAGAGGTCAAGAATTTAGACGACGAGATAAAGTTCACTATTTCAGGTGATTATCGATTCCTTGGAACAGACTGTGGAAAGACAGAGAAAATGGATTCATTTAAGGAAAAAATGGTAAAAACGGAATTTGGACGTTGTCTTTTGATGATACAGTCCACAAAGACTCCTTCTGACATAACTATAACAGCTACAAATGAGTATGGTAGCTTAAAGTCTAAACCATTGGTTATACCGGTAAAAGAATTTAATTGATTTTTATGATATTTGCCTTAAGAAATAATTATGTTGACATTCAAGTTTGCGGTTTTATTTATTCTTTTGGAAGTTTAAACTAAGGCATAATAAATAAAAACAGTTTCTAATCGTTTTCTGCTTCTAAGTATTTGTAAGTTGCGGTAAAAACAGAAGATTTGAGTATGACATGATATCTTTATAGATGGTCGGTTAGTGATACTTGAAATAAATAATGTTTAAATGATCACTGTATAACAGAGAATGTGAATTCCCGTCAGGAGATGAGTATTCTCTGTTATTATTTCATTATTTAATTATTCCAATAATAAATGTTAATAATCTATTTTTCATCTATTAATAGTTTGTATGTAATGTAATTATTTATACTTTTGCATTGTCATCAGACAACATATGATATATTCTTTAGGTAAAAAGGAATTGAAATAATATAGGGACAAACGATATATAAATTGATTGAGTCATAAAATTATAATTGGATAAAATTTCAGGATAGAATTAATAATGCATTCATGCTTTATAGAAGGTTTATTTTTTACAGAATTCTAATATTAAGTATTTTGAGGTAGAAAGAGAGTTTTCAGGTAACTTTTGTGTGTTTGTAGTCTATATTTGAATATTCTTGTGAGAGTGTGCAATAAGGTAAGGTCGTAATATTGGATACACTTACATAGTAACTTAAATATTTAATTAATCATGAAAAAAAAAAACAGTTTCTCTTTATTTTTTTATTGATTCCTGCGTTAATAATGGCATCGGAGTCTGTAGAAAATGCAGAAAAAAAAATTTCTAAATTAAATTCATTGATAATTGAGGCTAAAAGCAAAGGGCTTGATGTACAGCGTGAAGAACTTGCAGTATGGATGTCCAAGACATTTCTTGGCTATGCAGCTTGGGATGAGAAAAACATTGAGCCTAATGTTTATCAGTTCAGAGCATGGCCGGCTTATAAAAAAGATGCAGAAAAGATGGCTGCAGAGCTTGCCGAATTCGAAAGAGATGAAGTAAACAAAATGCTTGATACCGCTATCGAAGAATTACAAGGTGTTATATCAGGCAAATATGTACGTCGTCCGGTTCCTTCTATAGATTGGGAATCCATTAAAGTAAAAGGAAGCCAATTTGTGAGTGGCAATCGACCTGTATATATAAATGATTATTTTACGAAGCCCGACTTCATGGTTAATGAATATTGTGGAAAAGTCGATAGAGTTTCATTGGCGTTACCATCCATAAAAAATGAGAACGGAGATCATTCGTATATGGGTGTTGAAAAGATAGCCAAACATCCATCCAAATATTCCGGTTATGTACTTTTATGGCATGGAGTAGCTCCAAAATGGGCTTTGGACATTGACCCTGATTTAGGTATAGGTTCAAGATATTTTACAAAATACGATATTGACAATCCTAACATACGTAGATTTTGGGAAACGACATTTAAATCTACGATACCTTTAATGAAAGGCAAGGCCTATACGGATATGGGGTATATACTGTCAAATGAACCGCATTGGTTTTCTATGCAGAAAACGTGGGCTACTGGTGTAATCTCGAAATATACAATGGAAAAGTTCCGTGTTTGGTTGAAAAACAAGCATGGCAATATAGCTCATCTCAATAAATTATGGAATACATCATTCTCTTCTTTTGATGAGGTGGAGTTTCAAGTTCCGTTTGCCGTAAATCTTAAAGGAAAACCGGCCGGCTATGATTGGATGTCGTTTAATATGGATAGAGTGACAGAATGGTTCAAGTTCCTTGATTCAGGAATAAAGAAATACGATTCTGGTGCAAAAACACATTTAAAAATCATGCCACATCTTTTCTCAGATGATAAGATAGATCATGGTATCGACATGGAGGCTCTGACAAAACTTTCAGATATAATCGGTAATGACGCTAAAATAGTAAAAAAACAGTGGAACCGCAGAAATGAAAAAGAATATTGGGAAGGAGTTTATTCATTCGATTGGAAAGAGGTGGCGATGACTTATGATTTTTGTAGGTCAGTTTCTCCGGATAAGCCAAATGTAAACTCGGAGTCACATTACCTTTCCTCTTCACAGTATCGTAACCTTTATATGACACCTGACTTTGTTCGTTCTGCATATTGGCTTGCAACCCTCCATGGTATGAATGTTAATTATACATGGTTTTGGGCAAGAGAAAAAGACGGAGCTATACGAAAAGATCTGATGAATTATAGAGGACCCGACAATGCGATGAACAATGCATATGCGGCAAGTGTGGTTCAGCAGCCAAGGGTGGCAAACGAAGTCGCAAAAACAATGATGGATCTTAATGCTTTCAGTAGTGAAATCGCAGCAATGCAAAGCCTTAAACAGCCTATACGCCTGTTCTATTCTAAAACTTCTGTCATCAACAAGTGGTTCCATATGCAAAACCTTTTCGATCTTTATCGCAAAATGTATTTCAACGGTGTTCCATTGGGATTTGCTACGGAAGATATAATCAACAGTCAGAAAAATAATCTTTGGGAATTGATAGTAGTGTCGAAAACAGAATTTGTGACAGATGCAGAGTTTAATTCCATACAAAAATATCTTGACAATGGCGGCACGGTTATTATAGATTCTGTCAGTTTGAAGAAAAATGAATATGGACAACCACGGAATATCTCCTTGAACGCATCTAAAGGCAAGTTAATCCCTATGGATGGCATTGGCAAAATAACTAACGAAGCATTTAGAATTCTCGAACAGAAGAAACTTACGCCGGATGTGTTCATTGTAGAGAAAAATGGAATAAACACAAAAGGCTGTATGTGGAGAGTCGTTCCGACAGGCAAGAACAAATATGTCATGTCGATTATAAATTTAGGATGTACAGATGCCATTGTGACTTTGAAGTCAAAGAAAGGAAGCATAAAGAACGTCGTAAATCTTATAAACGGAATGTCGCTGGGACAACAATTCACTTTGACTCCCGAAAAAACAATGCTGATAGAAATTCAGAAATAAAGAACTGATAAGTAACTTAAACTTAACATTGTAGATTTATGAAAACCATAAAAACATTATGTTTAGCTATGATGCTTGCATCAGTAAATGTTGTGGCGCAGAATAGGACAGAGTGGTTAGACCCTGAAGTAAACCAGGTGAACCGCATGCCGATGCATACATATTATTTTGCTTATGAGTCTGAAGAACTTGCCATGAAAGGTGATAAATGGCTCTCGGAAAATATCATGTCTTTGAATGGAATATGGAAATTCAATTGGGTAAAAGATTCGGATATGCGCCCTCTTGATTTTTATAAAACAGATTTCAACGACCGTGGATGGGGCAAAATGCCTGTGCCCGGAAATTGGGAAATGAACGGATATGGCGACCCACAGTATGTCAATCTTGGCTATCCATGGAGAAGCCAGATTGAAGACTGCGAAATAAACGACCTAACCCAGGCATGGACCAACAAATATTATCATACTCCGCCTAAATTTCCTGTTGAGAACAATCATGTAGGCTCTTATAGAAGAAGTTTTGTCATTCCTGCCAATTGGAAAGGAAAAACAGTCATAGCACATTTTGGTGCGGTGACATCAAATATCTATCTTTATGTAAATGGAAAATTCGTAGGATATAGTGAAGATAGTAAGCTTGAGGCAGAGTTTGATCTCACCCCTTATGTGAAATTTGGAAAGGAAAACCTTATTGCTTTCCAGGTATTCAGATGGTGCGATGGAACTTATCTTGAGGACCAGGATTACTATAGGCTGAGTGGCGTGTCGCGCGATTGTTATCTTTATGCCAGAAATAATAAACGTATTGACGATCTCCGTATAATGCCTGACTTGGACAAAACATATACTGATGCTACACTTGATGTTTCTTTAAAATTAAATGGACGTCAGACGGTATCTCTAGAACTATTCTCTCCGGACGGACAGCCTGTCGAAACCAAGACGGTTTCAGGGAGTGGTCACCAGACAGTAAGCTTCAATGTGAAGTCTCCTCTGAAATGGACTGCAGAGACTCCTAACCTTTATAAACTTCTTGCCATTTCAAATGGTGAGGTAATTCCCGTAAATGTTGGTTTCCGCAAGGTGGAACTGGATAACGAAAAAGGACAAATTCTCGTGAACGGACAGCCTGTATTATTCAAAGGTGCCGATCGTCACGATATTGACCCAGATTATGGATATGTAATCAGTAAGGAAAGAATGCTTCAGGACATACGTCTCATGAAAGAATTAAATATAAATGCCGTACGTACGAGCCATTATCCTAATGATACATATTGGTATGATTTGTGCGATAAATATGGAATTTATGTGTGTGCAGAAGCTAATATTGAATCACATGGGATGATGCTCTTCGAAGATCGTTCACTTGCAAAAAACAAACAATATGCCAAAGCGCACCTCGAAAGGAATCAACGCCATGTACAGCGCAATTTCAACAATCCTTCCATAATATTCTGGTCGTTGGGTAATGAAGCAGGTATGGGACCAAACTTTGAAGCTTGTTATGAATGGATTAAGAAAGAAGACCCGTCAAGAGCATGCCAGTTCGAGCCGGCTATGTCTCAGGTTATAAGAGACCTTAACAAAGGTATGCCATTGGAAGAATCGCTCAAAAAAAATCCAAGTGTTAACTATACTGACATATTCTGTCCTATGTACGCGGGATACAGCCCTTGCGAAAAATATGTAAAGGCAAACCCTAAAAAGCCTCTTATCCAATGCGAGTATGGGCATTCAATGGGTAATTCAATGGGAGGTTTCGAACATTATTGGAACATGATACGCAAATATCCTCAGTTTCAGGGAGGTTTCATTTGGGACTTTGTAGATCAAGGTATTCGTAGATATGATGAAAATGGCAATATGTATTATGCCTATGGCGGTGATTTTAATCCGTATGATGCTTCTGACAATAATTTCTGTGCCAACGGACTAATCAGTCCTGATCGTGTGCCGAATCCGCAAAGTTATGAGGTCAAATATTTCCATCAACCGATATGGACAAGTGCATCCGATATCAAGAATGGAAAAATAAATATTTATAATGAATATTTCTTCCGCAGTCTTGATGCATACATCATGAATTGGGACTTGTCAGTAAATGGAAAAATTGTTGAAGAAGGAATTGTTTCAAAACTTGATGTACCGGCGCGAGAAACTGTTGAACTTCAGATTCCATTTTCACGCTCAAACTTTGCCGATACAGACGAGGTCTACTTGAATGTCTATTACACACTCAAGCAATCCGAACAGTTGCTTCAGGCCGGTCATATCATAGCTAAAAGCCAGATTGAAGTAAATATTCCTAATCATAAGTTCCAACAGTTGAGCAACAATCTCGTTGGTCATGCCGAAATTATAGCACCTCGTATAAAGGAACCGGATGTTAACAGAGTTATAGTTGAAGGCGAGAACTTTAATATAGAGTTTAGCAAGGTCGATGGGTTCCTGTGTCGTTACGATGTCAATGGAGTATCAATGATAGAAAAAGGCTCAAGCCTGACACCAAATTTCTGGCGTGCCGGAACAGACAATGACTATGGCGCACGTCTCAACCTCAAGTATAAAGTCTGGAAAAATCCGGTAATGAAACTGAACAACATTACTTCTAAAGTTGAAAATTCCATGGTCTATGTAGATGCAGAATATCAAATGCCTGAGGTATTTTCTACATTAAGACTATCGTATGTCATCAACAATGAGGGAGCCATTCAGGTTACTCAGAAACTCTTGACAGATAAAGGCAAAAAAGTTCCAAATATGTTCCGTTACGGAATGCGTATGAGGATGCCTAAAGAAATGTATTATAGCCATTTCTATGGACGAGGACCTGTAGAAAACTATATAGACAGAAACCACAATGCGTTTGTCGGTATATATAAAATGACCACACAAGAACAATTCTACCCATACATTCGTCCGCAAGAAAATGGTTGTAAGACTGACATCAGATGGTGGAACCAAACAAATAAAGGTGGTATAGGTTTGAATTTTGTGGCTTCAAAACCTTTCTCTATGGTAGCATTGAACTATACAATTGAATCTCTTGATGATGGTGACCTCAAAGATCAAAGGCATTCTGGTCAAGTAGAACCTGCCGATTTTATCGAAGTATGCATAGACTACGCCCAGCAAGGATTAGGTGGCGAAAATAGTTGGGGTAGCACCTGTTTGCCTCAATACAGGCTAACATATAAAGATTACGAGTTTACATATCAGATTAAACCACTGGATACAGTTTATTAATTAATTTTTTTGTTTAGGGTATCGCAAGCTTACATATCGAAAAAATATTAAGCTTGCGATTTTTTTCTTTATCCAAAGTCCGTCCCATGTCATATAATCCGAAAGTTTCTTTCCCGTAGTCCTAAATAAGTATCGCAAAAAGCATAGAATTTACATTGTGTTTATTATAGTTAAATACCGCCCTTAAATGTGATTATGTATTAAAATTATTTGTATATATAGAATATAATCCCTAAACTTGCAAAGACATCAGACAACCTACATTTAATTTAAAGTCTAAAAGCACGATATTTAAGAGAAAAACAATAATTCATAAACTAAAATTTAATTATCATGAAAACAAAAGTATTCTTCCTTGGATTGGTCATTGCTTCAATGGCTTCAGCAAACTCTCAGACATTTAATAAAAACAATTACGCTTTCGAGGTAGGCAATATGGCCGCACCCCCATCTGTTAAAAGTTCATGTAACTGGTGGTTGCAGGATAATGATGTATTCGCCGTTACAGATTCAAAGAATCATACACCAAATGGAAAACGCAGTCTGTGCTTTAAAAGCGAAAGAACTTTAGAGAAACTGAAGATGGCATGTGGAACATTCAACTAAAACGGTCTTGTGGAATTGAAAGATGGAAAATACATTGCCAAGTGTTGGATTTTTATAGAGTCAGGTAAATTGAAAAACTTTATGATGTATTTCCCGAACGCTAAATATAAGGACGGCAAAAAACTTGCTCCAAATTCTAATGAAAAACCAGATTTCGAATCGCCTTATCGTTCGTCGATGCTTAAGACTGGATGGGTGAAACCGGGAAAATGGGTTCAAGTGAAATCCGAACCTTTCCATTTGGATGGTAATAAGGAGATTGATATGTTGAAAGCCCCTCTTCATATCAATGTACCAAAAGGAACAGAACCTGTAGTTTTCTATATCGATGACATTACTTTCGAGAAAGTTGATTAAAAAGAAAGCATATTTCAGGTCTTATGATTGATGCTTTACATTAATAATAATGCTTGAAAAACATTTTAAAAAACAAGTTTATATGATAAGAAATAATAAGAAGTTTAACAGGAGGATTTTTTTCTTATTGTCCTTTCTATTTGTCTCTTTAGGGCTGTTTGCACAGAAGATTACAGTCAAGGGAGTCGTAAATGATGCAACAGGCGAACCGGTTATAGGTGCAAATGTTATTATCAAAGGAACTTCGGTAGGTACAATTACCGATTTTGATGGAAATTTTACATTAAATGCAAATGCCAAAGATGTGTTGGTCGTTTCATTTATTGGTTACAAGAATGCTGAGGTTAAAGTTAAGCCTAATATGGTTATAACTTTGAGAGACGATACTCAACTTTTGGACGATGTTGTAGTAATCGGTTATGGTGCAGTTAAGAAGAAAGAACTTACAGGGGCTGTGGCCCAAGTTAAGTCCGAAGACTTGACCAAAATCAATACATCCGATTTGGGTAACGCACTTCAGGGTATGGTGTCGGGTGTTAGCGTCACCGCAGAGAGTGGTGCTCCTGGAGCAAGTTCAAATATTCTTATTCGTGGTGTAACTTCAGTTAGTGGTGGAAATACTCCGCTTTATGTTGTAGATGGAGTTCCTCAAGAAGGTGACCCTCGCATCAGCCCGAATGAAGTTGAAACAATTGATATTTTGAAAGATGCCGCTTCGTGCGCTATCTACGGAACTCGTGGAGCTGCCGGAGTTATTTTGATTACTACTAAAAAAGGTTCTGCCGGAGCTATGAAAGTTAAATTCGATGGTAGTTTTGGTGTTAAGAAAATTGTATCAAACGATTTTTTGATGAATGCTTCAGAACAGAACTATTTTGAGATAATTCGTAATAGAGCCTTGAAGTCTGATCAACTTGACGACCAAGTGATTTTGGACTTGTACAAGGTTCCTGGCTATTTCCATAACAATACAAATCTTTTGGATCAGATATTTATTGATAATGCCATAAACCAGAATTATTCGTTAAATTTGAGTGGAGGTGGAAATGGCCTGAATTATAGTATTATGATGGGATATTTCAATCAGGGAGGTAGTATTATTAATTCAGGATTTGACAGATTTAATACCCGAGTAAATCTTAATTATACTAAAGGAAAGTTCTCTATGAAGGGAAGTGTAGGTCTGTCTGTCGAAGATACGGATTATTCTCCAGGTGGAATTATTGTTCAGTCTATCAAGTATTATCCGTCGCAGCCATATATAACCCAGGATCAGAGCTTTGAGACAGCCGGTGGTGAGGAGCAAAATAGAATTGGATATGTACTTCAGACTTTCTTTTCTAAAGATAATTTGCGCACATCTAATTCTTTCGCAAACTTAAATGCGAAATATACGGTAATAAAAGGTCTTGACCTTTCGGCACAAGTGTCAATGAATGAAAGTCATGGAGTAAGAAACCAGTTCAGACCATATAAAGAAATCATTAATCAGAATACTGGCAATCTGATATCTAAGCCGGAAGACAGTTATGCTTTGGCTCGTTCCATTAATAGAAATTCTATAACATGGAATTTTGGAGCGCAATATCAGAATACTTTTAACAAGCATAAAATTACCGCATATGCCGGTGTGACTGGCGAAGAATATAATTTCGAAGGTTTCTATGCCAGAAAAGAAGGGGTGCTGAACAATGACATCGAAGTTATAAATGGTACGTCAATCAATCCGGAAGCTGGTTCAGACGGAAATTATACGAACAAACTTCTTGGTACTATAGCCCGTTTGCAATATGACTGGAAGAGCAGGTAACTATTAAGTGTGAGTATGCGTGCGGATGCGTCTTCACGTTTTGCAAAAGAAAACAGATGGGGATTTTTCCCGTCTGCATCGGTGGCATGGAATATTAGTGATGAGCCATTCTTCAAACCTTTGACAAAGGTGGTAAACAATTTCAAGTTGAGAGGTAGTTATGGTACTACAGGTAACCAGAATTTTTCTCCATATTCTTTCTATTCGACTGTTTCTCCAGGATACGATTATACCACAGGAACAGGTTCTGGTGAATATCTTGGATTAGGTACTACACAAGTGAAATATGCAAACCCTGACGTTAAATGGGAGACTTCAGAGCAATACAATTTGGGTCTTGACCTTGCTTTTTTGAATAATAAGGTAACATTGACTGCCGAATATTATTCGACAAGAAAGAGAGATATGTTATTCCCGGTTACTTTGCCTGGTTCAACCGGTTCCGCATCACAGCTTACAATGAATGTTGGAAATATGGTAAATAGTGGGTATGAGCTGGCTGCACAATATCGTTCACATATTGGTAAATTCTATTATAATTTAAGTGGAACGTTCAGTACCAATACTAATAAAATTACTCGCATTAATGGAGATGGTACAAGAATAAGTGCTTATAAATGGGGACTTGTGTCAGGAGCACAAGATGTATCTCAGGTTACATATATAGCCGAAGGTTACGAAGCGGGAGCATTCTTCCTTTATCCTACCGACGGAATAATCAATTCATCAGAAAAACTTGCTGCGTATCAAAAGATAAATCCGTCAGCAAAAATGGGAGACCTTATATATAAGGATACAGACAAGGATGGAAAAATAACAGACAATGATAGAGTGTATTGTGGTAGTGGCTTGCCTAAGTATGAAATTGGTTTCATTATGCAATTCTACTATATGGGATTCGATTTGTATACCAATTTCTATTCGGCTCTCGGACATGAAATTATGAATGGTTCGCGAGCTACAGCTTTTGGATATGGAAGACATAAAGATTTGGTTGCAATGTATTCACCTGTAAATACAGATTCTCCTATACCGACATATCGTGGTGACTTGAAGTCACATCCCAACTATCATGCTGATACTGACTTGTGGCTGGAAGATGGCTCTTATTTAAGACTGAAGAATATTACATTAGGATATACGTTACCTAAGAGTATAACAACCAAATGGCATTTGAATAAATTCCGAGTTTATATAGCAGCACAAAACTTGTTTACTCTTACAAAATATTCCGGATATGATCCTGAAATTGGTGGTAACATCAGTACAAGGGGTATGGATATGGGTAATTATCCAAGTTTTACAACTTACAGTGCAGGTATCAATTTATCATTCTAATTTAGTATGACGATGAATAATATATTAAAAAGTATAGCTATATTGACAGTCGCATTGCCAACTTTCACATCTTGCGACAATTATTTGACAGAAATTAATCCAAACGAAACCACCACTGAGGTGTTTTGGAATACTTTGTCGGATACTCAATCCGGAATATATGCTACATATGCAGTATTAAGAAACGATTATGTCTTGAATATACGCCAGGAAGCATGGCGTTCTGATATGGGATGGCCAGGTTATGGACGACCTGTTCCGCAAAATAATGATGAAGGATGGTCTTGGTATACACATTTGTATAATTATACCACAGATGCCATATCAAGAAAATGGGATGCTCTTTATACTGGAGTATGGCGTGCAAACCAGGTTATATATGCATTGGAAAATAGGATAGACAGGGAGGCTTTAAGTGCCGAAGACCAATCTAAATGGGACTATCAGATGGGACAGGCCAGATTTATGAGAGGTTTGATGTATTTTTATCTTTCGTCAGCGTTTAACAACGGAAGCGTGGTTTTGCGTAAAAACCTTATCCAGTCCACTTCTGAATTCAATCAGCCATTGGCACCAGCCGAAGAAGTATTAGAATTTTATCGTGCAGATTTGCAGGCTGCTTATGATTTGTTGCCATATACCAATCCGTCAGGACAGGCATATGTGGGACTTGCTACCAAAGGAACTGCGGCTACTATTTTAGCTACCAGCTATATGTACACAAAAGATTATGATAAGGCGGAACCTTTGTTCTATGAGGTGATAACCGATAAACGTTATGGCTACGAACTTGTTCAGGATTTGTCAAAGATGTTTACCACTGCCGGGGAGTTTAATTCTGAGTCAATATTGGAAATATCTTATTCACTCGATCAACGACCTGATATTGGAACATGGGATGACAATTGTATGTATAATCGTTTGAACTCTATGACTACGAGTACAGTTGGATGTCTTGTTCCTGCATGGTTGGTCTGGGCATACAACAATGAAAAAATGGATCCGAAAGTTGCTGAAAATCATTTGGATGGAGATTTATCGAAAAAACTAAAAAATGTGTCGTTGCGTGCATCTTCTATGGTTGCTCTAATCAATGATGTTACAACACCATATTATATCACTGGTAATGCGGCCGAACAACCTAATATGTATGGCGGACGTCAAGCAGAATGGGGATTTGGTAAATACAAGAAATATACTAATCATGATATAGTGACAGAAGAAAAATCTTTGATGTCTGGTAAGAATGTTGTAGTAAATCGTTTATCCGACGTGTATTTGATGTATGCCGAATGTTTGCTTGTAAAAAATGACGTTCAAGGTGCATTGAATTATATCAACGAAATCAGATACAGATGGGGGTTGAAATTGTTGGGTACAACAGGAAAATACAGTTCACGCACATACGATGGTAAAACTTATACAAAAGAAGAAGTCTTGCATCATTTGCAGTTTGTAGAACGTCCTTTGGAACTTTCAGTAGAAGGACATCAAATCAGATGGCAGGATTTGTTGAGATGGGGCTTCCTTGAAGACGATGATAATAATATTTTCAAAATGCTTTCCATGGATGAGGAATATGAATATTGGACAACAGATTTTAATGCAGTGAAACTTGATGGAACCCCTATAACGGATTTGAAACAGAACTGTATGTTGGCTAAGATAAAACCTTCGGGCAATCCAAAGACACAGTTTATCAATTACGAGTATGATGATGCAGCGATGAACTATAGGAAATCTTATAACGCGTATTATCCGATACCTCAGAAAGAAATAATGAATAACACTGCTATTCAGAAATAATTACTGGTTGATGAATTTTTAATGATAATTACAGTATGAAAAATAAATATATAATAAATTCACTTATAGCTGCGGCAATGCTTTCTGTTGTGGGTTGTAAAAACGATTATGATCCCATGGACACTCTTTGTGACGTTTCGTGGTACACAAGTGAAACTATTAAGCAAAGCGGAGTTTACAAAGTAAATGTCGATTCTTTTATTTCGTTCATGGATTTGTCACAGGGATGTCTGAAACATGAATGGATAATAGAAGAAGGTTCCAAATTCCTGAAAAATGATTTCAATTATAAAGATGGCAATTTAAGTTCTCAGGTAGACGAAAAGAAGGGGCTGGTTTCAAACAGACCGCAAGAAAGCGTCTTTTTTGGAAAACCGGGCATGACCAAGGTTGTTCTGAAAAATGTATTTTCCGAATGGGTCAAGTCGAATACGTCCGAACCGGTTGAGACCGTGAAGGAAGGTAACAACTGGGTACTGACAAAAGAGTTCCCTGTTGATGTTTATGGAAAGCTCGACCCTGCTGTAACTGTAAAGAAACCGGACGGTACTGTTGTGCTCGACCTTGAGCCGGGTTATGAACTCTCGGAGGATAAGGAACAATGGACTAAAATAGAATTGACAGCTGGCGACCAGTTGTTATTTGTAGACAAAGAAGGTGGCGACCGTCCTGATTCCAGGGTTTGGGCCATTGCAAATAGGACATACAATGATAAAGAAGCAGTTGTGAGATTTGCCAATGCTAATACTTTCTCCGGATTTTCACTTTCGAGCTCAAGAAAAGAACCTAAGGCTAATGCCAGAAAGATTATTCCGCTCGTTGTCACTGTGAAGCCTTGTTCAGATCCGTTTGAAATAGATTGTGCTTCGTCGTATGTTGATGTTGCTTCTCCCGATGTCATCGTGCTGCAGGCCAAAAATGGAGCTTTTCTTAAGGCAACTGGTGTAACAGATGATTTTATTGTCAAGGTGGCATCAGATAATACAGAATTAGATGTTATAGAAGTTGTAATTGACGAAAGCGACAACTCCAGATTGAATTTGAAACTCGCTACACCTGTTTATCCTGATGAAAAGATATTGGTAAGTTATACTGCAGGTGAAAATAAGATTATGGCTACTAATGCCAACAGATTTTTGCAGAATTTCTCTGAAAAGGAAATAAGGAATGACTATTTAGGAGAAAGTGTTATACCTGATGATGCATTGAAATTATGTGGATTTGAATTGGCATATAGTGGTAACTATTGGGCTGACAATAACTCTTTGAAGTATTGTAGTTTGTCGGGTGATAGGTATTACGAAGGAGCGCAGTCTCTTAAAGTTGATATTAATTCGGCATTAAGCGGTCAAATATTCTTCATGCAATCGGAACCTAAATACTTTGCGTTAGAGCCGGGTACATACAAGCTAATGCATTATATTTATGTGGAAAAAGCGGGTTCAGGTCTTGCCGGTAAACCATATAGCGCATATAGCATGGGTGCTAATAAGGAACAACATGATGAAGACGGACAGATTGTCCAATTCAAGTTCCCTGAAAAAACAGGAGAGTGGGTTCTTAATTCATTGGTTGTGACATATACCGCCGATGATATTAAGAACGGAAAAATGGGATATAAGTTTGTATTCCCGCAGACCACACCACAGGGAAGTTTGTTCTATATTGATAACATAAATCTAATCAAATTAAGATAAAACGCTAATAGTCATGAAGAAAATATTTCATTACATATTCTTGCTGGCTACTTTCCTCTTGTTATCCTGTCAAACGGAGAAATGGGAGGTAGATGTTCCGGCAAAAGAATCAATTTATGAATTGACGGAGGTAACGAGTGGAAAAATCAAAATAGACTTGATGGAGGTTTATCGTATCAGGCCATTGATGATTCAGTTTGTCGCCAATCAGGCCACTGCATTCAAAACTTCCGATTTTGTAGACAATTCTACTACAACCAACTTTGATTTCTCGTTCAAGATAGTGTCCGAGGTCGAAACTGCCCGCGCCGAAGGCGAGAAAGTGGAAAGGATTGACGAATATATTTGTTCCGGTAGCAAGCTGGACGGTAAATCAACCCTGGAAGTAACTACCACAATAGGAACTTCTGTTACCACTACATCGTATACGATGAAGATAGCCGAGACGGAGAAATACACTCCTTCAAGCGAGGAATATCATTACAAGGCTGCGTGGGATTCATCGGCTGTCAATGTGATAATGGTTGACACTTTCCTTACATTTACCAATAAGTCCGTGGGATGCAAATCTCATGAGTGGATAATAGAAGAAGGCAATGGATTCTTGAAAAAAGGATTTAATGTAGACGACGATTTGCGCCAACAGCTTGTTGAAGGCTTGTCGTCTAATGAAGACACGGTCAGTATCCTGTTTGGTAAAACAGGTGTTTCTTCCGTAACTTTGCGTAATGTATACGACAAACCGGTGGCTTTGGAAGATGGCTCTTTAAGAGCCATTCAGGATGAAACTACAGGCGACTGGGTTATTACCAAGAAATTCGAAGTTAATGTTTATGGTGGATTGGAGCCGCGGTTTAAAATAACCAATATGGCTACAGGAGAAACTATGGACGAAAAATCGGAATCTACAACATGGACCATCGAAGCCGGACAGAAAATAAAGGTTGAAGATTTGACTGAATCCGATCGTCCGGATGCAAGGGCTTGGAATGTGGAAGGTTCTTCAGAAAAAACATCAACAGAAGAGTTTGCGGAATTTACTTTTGCTGTTCCGGGCGAGTATTCCGGTTTCACATTTGTGGCCAAACGTACACAGCCTGCTGCTGTGGCAATCGAAGTGACCAAAAACATTCCTTTGAAAGTTATAGTAAAGAAATCGGAGAAACCATTTACTATGCAGTCTGTTTCCATTTCTTCCGAAGCAAACAGTCAGATTGTAATCAAGGCCGACGGGGCATTCAAAAACGATAATTTAGAACAGGCTGTCGCAGACTTTACTTTGACTGTAAATGGTGTTCATGGTAATCCTGTCGAAAATCTTGCTGTTTCTGAAATTAATGTTCTTGCAGATGGTAATTTGGCTCTTGTCTTGTCTGACCGCATATACGAAGGTGAAACACTGAAACTTTCGTATAATGGTGATAAACTGACTTCTGTAGACGAAAGGACTCTTTCAAGTTTTGACAATGCCGAAGTTGTTAATTCTATTAAAGATACTTCTGTACTTCCATTAAATGGAGGAAAGAATGTAAATAGCTTTGAAGGTGGAACTGGTTTCTGGTTGACGAACGAATGGTGGGCTGCTAATTTCTTTTATGGAAATCAAGTAGGAACAAATGGTGTTGTACAAGGCTCTTCAGAACAAGCTTGTGAAGGAAATCGTTCTTTGAAAATATCCTATGTGGAAACTACGTCTATTGACGAAGGAAAGAAAAATGACCAGATGCAGATAATGTATGCAAAAGCTCATTATTCTCCGACAATACCAGTGGGCAATTATAAGTTTAGTTTTAATATTTACATCACAAGTGATAGCAACAATAATATTAAATCTAAAAACTTCTGGTTCTATTATGGTACAGATGGCAATGCCTCTACGAAAATAGCAGATTTCTCTTTCAATCAAAATAGAGGCGAGTGGGTGAAACTTTCGGAAAATATATCCTTGAATAATGAAATTCAGAAATTTTCTCTAAAACTAATAGTGCCTTCATGTAATGCTTTACAGTCTGGTGTGGTCTTTTATATAGATGACATACAGCTGATACCTGTAAGATAAAATAATTATATATTTTTATTGAACCTGCTTATTCATACCAATTATGCTTAAGCAGGTTTTTAATAATTCATTCATCATGAAAAGATTATTTCAAACGAAACTGTTTGTTTTTATATTTGCTATACTTACGGGTGGCGCTATAATATCTTGCCATGAAGAGAAAATCGGAAATGATTCCGGAATAGATTCTCCTGATGGTAACGATGGCTCAAATCTGCCCGACCATGGCGGCGGTAACACCAAACCGGAGGTGGGGGATGAAATAACGGCTGTGGATGGCACTCAGCTTGAGGAATTAAGTAAATGGACCGTCACCCCGCATACCAATCCCGGACTTTTTGTGCAGGATGAGGATTTTTCCAACGAGTTCGATACCGACGGCAAGGCTTACGGCAGTAATTGGCTGGCTGCCACACAGACATTCGAAACCATAGACTTTCATCCCGAAAATGTGATGATGAAAGATGGAAATCTGAACGTTACCATCAGACACAATGAACACGATGCGCCTTATGGCGAAAGTTTCATACATATGTATTTCCAGTCGGGGATGTTGCGTTCCAAATCCAAAACCACTTATGGATATTATGAAGCAAAGATAAAAGGCGCGCACGTGTTCAAAGGCACTTGCTCGGCTTTCTGGCTCTATAACATTCCATGGGAAAAGGTGGAGGGAGAGCCTTACCCGCGAAAAGTGGTGTACAATGAAATAGATGTGGTAGAGTTGCAGCAAGTACCAAAGGATTTGCACATTATGAGCTGTAATTACCATATCATGGTGTTGAAAGACGACTGCGTGTCAAAGGATTTTATCCGTCCTGACGATATGTGGGGAACCAACGAGTGTCTTGTGAAATGGGATTCGCGCGACGACTATCATCTCTACGCTTGCGAGAACCGCCCGGATTCTATAATATGGTATATAGACAACCGGCGTGTTGCCTCGAAACCTAACTACTACTGGCATCTGCCTATGTATGTTGTCCTGTCAGTCGAACCACGTACTCCGTTTGAAAAATATGTCAATGGAGAACGTTTCCCCGTCCCGACTACCAAAGAACAGGCCGATGCGGCCGGATTTCCCTCTACCATGAAGGTAGACTATATACGCACATGGCGAAGAAAGGATTATTCACAATTCAAGTCCTCCAAAAGGGAGTACAATCCTAATGATTTTTAAGCTTTCCTCAGTACGGGTGTACTGTCCGGAATTCTTTTCTGAAAAATGCTGCATAACATATGTTGTTAAATAAACCTTAATAAAACTTGTTGTTTTGCTATTCGATGTGTATTCTTGTACAGATGTCAGACAACAAAAGATTCTTTCCTTTAAAAACATTGTGATATTAGGCTGTGCATCTTGTTCGGAATTTTATTTGTTTACGAATACTAATTAAATAAAATATATTAATATGAAAACAAATCAAACAATTATCGAAAACGGTTCTTCGAAGGACGTCTCTTATGAATCCCCTAAGTGTGTAGTGCTTAATGTTGAGTAGGAAGGTGTCTTGTGTTCAAGCGATCCCGAAGGTAATGGGATGGAGGATTTCGTAATTAAAGATAAATTTGAGTCTGACATTTGGAGATAATCGCCTTTTTGTTTAATCTTTTTAAAGTGATAATGATATATGAAGAAATATGCATTTTTTTCATTGGCCGTTTTGGCTATGGTTTCATGCAGTAAAGAGGAGTTTGCAACCGTAAATCAAGGAAACGAATCGGATGACGAAATGGTTTATGTCGATGTCACAGCATCTATGCCTGAATGTCAGGACCCTGTTTCAAGGACTGAAGTGGATGGGTTGGGTGAAAGCAACATTTCTTTGAAATGGTCTGCTGCTGATACTAAGGCTTATGGTATGACCATATATCAAAAAGAAGGTGCCTATGTGATGGGGAATCCATCTTTCAACGCTACTCCATCAGCTGACGGAAAGACATTGAGCTTTATAGCAGGTTTTAACAATCCTAAGAAGGCTTATCTGGTATACCCACAGCTTCCCAAAGATAATAGTAATAATACTATGACTTTTGCTTTAGATTATAATCAGAGTAAGTCTACTTTCAGTAAAAACAATTTAATGCTTACAGAGTTTGATATTACTAAACCCGAAGCTTTTGTAACTTATAAACATGAGATTTCAATGCTGAAGGTCTTTGTTGAAGAAAATAATAAAAGCAAGACTTTGGAATCTGTAAGCTTTTTCCCTAAGGTGATAGGTACGGAGGGTAAATATGAAAATGTCCTTAATAGTAAAATAACATTGGGCGTTTCTGAGCAAGGAGAATTGACAAAGACATATGAAAGACCAAATCCATGCTTGGATAAAATACAAACTGGACGAAAGCGAACAAGGAGGACGCGAATTTGTGTTCTGCATATTGCCTCCGGCTCAGAAAGCAATGGCTGCAACAGAAGCTCAGTTTAATGTAAAATATACGGATGGAACAATATTCGATTATACTCTCGTAAAGAATCCAGAGAACAAATTCCTTGAAGCATTTAATGCTCTCGCAGCCGGACAGGTAATGTCGATAATACTTCCTGGATATAAGAGCAATGTGTTCTACCTCATTGGCCTGAACTCAACGAATAATAATGAGATTATAATCGAAGGTGAAGAAGCTATTGTAGTTCCTAATCCTGTTACAGACAACTTAAAAGGTTCCTTTAAATTCTATGGCTCTGACGGAAAGCAAGATAACACTGTAAAAGTTGTAGATATTACTAGAAGTGATGGTAAAGCGGTAGTAATACTGAATAAAGACTTACCAGACAATATAACTCAAATGTCATATAATGGCACCGGATTAAAGGATGATAAGGGTAATCTATTGACAAAGTGCCGTGTTTAATTTAAAATGCGGGCACGTTTTTTCAGGTAATTATCCGGTAAGAAAATGCCTTGAATCCTATTATAATCTGTTCTCTGATGCATTTATTTATTTTAACGTCAATGTTTATTATTATTAAATGCATTATTAAAATATCCTAATGCTATTTGACATAATATTTTTATTTATTTTCTATGTGTTAAAAGATATCTGATGACATACAAATCCTTTGTTAGTTCTTAGTTTGACAGCATTGAATTTTATACTAAATATAAAATGTTTGTTTTAAAATTTATTTACTTATGAAAGATGTAAAAAGAAAAGCTAAATGCTGCCTTACAGCCCTTTGTGGTTTGGCAGTTTGTACTTCTTCGTTCGGGCAAGTCGGTAAGACAGTAAACGGAGTAGTAGTAGATGAAAGTGGTCTTCCTATAATAGGAGCCAACGTACTTGAGGCAGGCAGCCAGTCCAACGGAACAATTACTGACCTTGACGGAAAATTCCAGTTAGTACTTTCCAAAGAAAATGCATCCCTTTTGTTTTCTTATATCGGGTATACTACCATTGAGAAAAAAGTAAATGGGAATACAGTCTTTGAAATTGTCCTGAAAGAAGACAGACAGACTCTCGATGAGGTAGTGGTAGTAGGTTATGGTGTCCAGAAAAAGAAGCTGGTTACAGGTGCTACATCACAGGTTTCTTCAGACGATATCATGGGATTGAGTTCAAATGGTATACTTGGTGCCATGCAGAGCAAAGTTCCGGGCGCAAATATCACATCCACTTCAGGAATGCCTGGAAGTGGTCAGAAAGTGGTCTTGCGTGGTCTTGGTACTGTCGGTAATTCAGAACCTCTTTATGTCATTGATGGAATTGCAGGTGCCAATATAGCTATGCTGAATCCTTCAGACATTGAGTCAATCGACATCCTTAAAGATGCTGCTTCAGCGGCAATTTATGGTTCGCGTGCTGCTAATGGCGTAATTCTTATTACCACCAAAAGAGCAAAGGAGGGAAAAATGCAAATAAGCTATGATGGATATTATGCTATTCAGAATGTGGCTAAGAGTGTTGAGATGTTGGGTGCGAAGGATTTCATGATGATGCAGGACGAGCGCTTGTGTAATGCATCAAATGGACAGCAGAAAGGTTATGACTGGCAGACTATGTTGCCAGGCTATCTCTATGATTCTATAATGTCAGGCGAATGGGATGGTACAGACTGGCTTGGTGAGGCGGAAAACAAGAATGCTCCTATGCAGAATCATGCCGTCAGTCTTGTGGGTGGTACTGATATTTCCAGATTTTCAGCCGGATATTCTTATACCACACAGGAAGGTATTTTCGGAAAACCGGTTACCCCTAATTATACCAAACACAACGCCCGTATGACTTCTGAGAATGTGTTGCTTAAGAATGAAAAGCATGATATCATTACTTTCAACACAAGTATGATTTATTCTTATGTCGAAAATTCTGGTATCTCTACCGGTAATAGATTCAGCAATGATATCCAGAATCTTATGACAGCTCCTCCTATCATGCCTTTGTATAATAAGGATGGCGGATACTATAATGCAGAGGATAAATTAGAAGAAGGTTGGAATTTCGATAAGTTCGCTGCAAATCCTATAGGTCTGATGGTTGACAGAAACCGTAACCTAAAGAAAACTCATCGCCTGATGGCAAATGCTTCTGTAGAGCTTCAACCAATTAAGGACTTGAAGATAAAGAGTGCTTTCGGATATAAGCTTCATGCACAGAGTTCCAGGGAATTTACCCCTCAATATAACTATGCGGAAAATGATGCTAATGGTAATGAAAAGGTAACTCAGTCAAGCCAGTTGTATTATGCATGGACTTGGGAAAATACTGCTTCATATAAATTTGATATAAACAATCGCCATGGCTTTGACGTGGTACTGGGTCAGTCTATCGAAAAGAGTGGGGTAGGAGAGCAAATGTCTGCTTCAAACAGCAATATGGCTTTCCCTCAGGAATTTGATTATGCATGGCTAACAAACACAAAAGGAGTAAGTTCTGCCAATACATCTATATCGGGTAGCCCTTATGTGCGCAATATGCTTGCTTCTTTCTTTGGTAGGGTCAACTATAATTTTGACGAAACATATATGGCTTCTGTAATGATGCGTGCCGACGGAAGTTCGGCATTTGCTCGCGGTCATCGTTGGGGATATTTCCCTTCAGTTTCTGCCGGTTGGGTTATTTCAAATGAGCCATGGATGAAATCTACGTCTAAATGGTTGGATTTTCTGAAACTTAGAGCGAGCTGGGGTCAGAACGGTAACTGTAACATTCCTCTTTTCCAATATCTAGGAACAGTGGTATATCCTAATAATGCTTTGTATTTCTTCTCTAACGATAAAGTGGCACAGACTCAGGGAGCATATGCAAATGTATTGCCTAATCCTGATATTACATGGGAAACTTCCGAGCAGCTTGACTTGGGTATTGACGCTTATTTCTTCAATTCAAGACTTAAACTTGCTTTCGACTGGTATAATAAGATTACACGCGACTGGCTTGTACAGGCTCCTATTCTAGGATCTTATGGAACAGGTGCTCCATATATCAATGGTGGTGAAGTACAGAACAAAGGTGTAGAAGTAGGCTTGTCATGGAATGACAATATCGCAGATTTCAGATATGGAGTAAATGTAAATATGGCATACAACAAGAACGAGGTAACTAAAATTGCTAATGGTGAGGGCATAATTTATGGACCTAATGATGTTCTTGACCAGAATACCGGTTATCTGTTCCTGGCTCAGGAAGGCTATCCTATCGGATATTTCTATGGATACAAGACTGACGGAATATTCCAGAATGCCGAACAGGTTGCCAATACTAAAGCTAAGGTTGTTGATGCAGCTCCCGGAGACCTGATTTTTGTTGATACAGACAAAGATGGTGACATCGACTCTGATGACAGAACAATGTTAGGTAATCCTCATCCTGATGTGAATCTGGGATTCGGCTTGAATATGGAGTATAAAGGGTTTGATTTCAGTATTACTGCAAACGGTGCATTTGGTCATCAGATAGCTCAGAGCTACAGGCCTCAGACAAACAAGTTGTACTATAATTATACAAAGAAAATGATGGACGAGCGTTGGCATGGTGAAGGAACATCCAATACATTCCCTCGTCTTGGCAATGCCGCAAATTTCAATAAGGTATCAGATATATATATACAAGATGCAGATTATGTAAGGATTCAGAACATTACTTTGGGCTATGATTTCAAACGTTTGTGGAAGAAGTCTCCATTAAAACAGATGCGCCTGTATCTGTCTTTGCAGAACTGGTTTACATTTACCGGATATGACGGCTTCGACCCTGCTGTAGGTTATGGAGGTGAAACTGATTGGGCTTCTGGAGTTGACCTCGGATTCTATCCATCTGCCAAATCATTTATCATTGGTGCCAATCTTAAGTTCTAATTAGAGTATTAACATTAAAATTTATATGAGATGAAAAATATATTTTGGTCGTTATGCTTGGGTGTATGCCTGTGCGGATGCGAAGATTTTTTGGATACAGAAAATTTTACACAAAAGAATACCGGAAACTTTCCCCAAAGTGTAGAAGATGTCAATGCTATGTTGACGGGTGCCTATGCAATACAAAATACATATAATGATGTAGTGAAAAATCATCCGTATTTTGTATCTGAAGCTGCTTCTGATGAACGTCTTGGAGGTTGCGGTGAGAACAGTACAGATGTTCAGAGCCTTGACAAATTGATGACGCCTAATCCTAATAATTTTGAGCCAATCTGGCTCAATCGTTATCAGGGCATATACAGAGTGAATATGTTGCTCGAGACAATAGACAGATGTAAAGATTTCAAGACTGAGGATGAGAAAAATAAGATAATGGGTGAGGCTTATTTCTTGCGCGCATTGTATTATTGGGACCTTGTTCAGTTGTTTGAAACTGTACCATTGACAATAAAGACCGAACCGCAAAATTTGCCTAGAGCCACTGTTGAAGAAATGTATGCTCAGATGGGTAGTGACATGATAAAGGCTATCGAGTTGATGCCATCAGTTAAGTATGACATGACAGAACCCGGAAGAGCTACCAGATGGGCTGCCGAAGGTTATCTGTCTAGAATCTTCCTGTTCTATACAGGATTTTATCAGAAAGAGTCTATGCCTTTGAATGATGGTAAGACCCTTACCAAGGCTGATATGATAGCTTATCTTGACGACTGTATTAAAAATAGTGGTCATGATCTTGTAGGTGACTTCCGTAACCTATGGGCTTACAGCAACAGCCATACAGCAAAGGACTGGCAGTGGGCCATAGATAATAATCTTAAATGGGAAGGCGATAGCAATAAGGAAGTTATGTATGCGTATAAATATGCTAAAATCGGTTCAAATGGTGCTACCCAGATGTATAAGAATTTCTTTATGTTATGGCAAGGCTTGCCTACTAGAATCAATATAATGAAAACTTTCCCATATGCCGGTGGATGGGCTTTAGGCTCTGTTTGTCCGCAGATTTGGGATGAGTGGAAGGATGCTGAGCCGACAGACATTCGTCGTCAGGGCAGTATCATTGATTTGGATGCCGAGGCTCCTGCATACAGAGCCGAAGGTTTTGACTCATGGGAAGAAACAATGTATAGAGCAAAAAAATTCATGCCTGTTTCTGCATATGATGATAAAGGTAATTTTAAATGCTCGTTTACAGTTTTTGAATGGGGAGCGCCTAATGTCATGGTGCAAGCGTATATCACAGATTTCCCTTTGCTGCGTTTTGCAGACATACTGTTGATGCATTCCGAATTGTCGCAGACTACAACCGGTATAAATAGAGTTCGTAATCGTGCCGGACTTCCTCCAATAGGAGCATACTCTTTGGAAACTTTGCAGAAAGAAAGACGATGGGAGCTTTCATTTGAAGGAGTAAGATGGAACGACATCCGCAGATGGCATATTGCCGAAGAACTGTTGGACAAGCAGATTGGTGTGACTGTCTACAATAGAGGTTTTGAGACCAAGATGCCTGCTTTGGGTGGAGGTTATAGCTCAAGATATCGTGCTACAAACGGGGGATTCTGGCCAATACCTCAAAGCCAGATTGATTTGTCAAATGGAGTGTTGACTCAGAATAAAGGCTGGGAAGAAGGCGACAATTTTGAGTATACCGGATGGCATTAATGTCTTTTTAAAGTAATGGTTAATATGGATGCTTCTGCTAAATACTAGTATATATGTATTATGCAGAAGCATTCCTTATATAAAATCTAAGTTTATGAATAAAAGTTTTCATTTGGCTTCTGCTATAGCCTTTACGGCTTTATTTTCTTCTTGCGTAAAAGATACTGTTAAGGATAAACCGAATCTGCTTATTATAATGACAGATGAGCATTCTATCCGTACTTTGGGCTGTTATAGAAATTATCTCGCAGATTCACAGAAAAACTTGTGGGCTGAATCACTCAGGATTAAAACCCCTAATATCGACCGGATTGCGGCGGAAGGAGCTCTATGTCTTAATTTCTACAGCTCTGCACCTGTTTCTACTCCAGCCAGAGCTTCTTTCCAAACCGGATTTTACCCGGCATCAACTGGCGCTCCAATAAATGGAATGGCTATGGATGCCAATTTAGAGACTTTTGCCGATGTACTAGCAGAAAACGGTTATTCTACTACTTATGTCGGGAAATGGCATCTGGCAGGTGTCCCTAAAATTCCTGGCAGAATGTACTACGAGCCTGGCTTTTCTTTTGGGTGGCAGAATAGAAAGTATATGTTTGAGACAGATCACGAGAAGTGGTATAAGGTGAAAGAAAAACCCAATAGAATATACATCACCAATAAGAATAAAGAAGGGGATGATGCTTATGAATATAGTACCGATTTTTTGACAAATAAAGTCATTGAACTGTTGGAAGAACGGGATGAACGTCCGTTTTGTATGATGCTGTCAATTCCCGACCCTCATTCACCTGATCTGTGCAAGGAACCTTACATATCACATTATGCTAATACTGAAATTACCAATCCTTCTACAAATACTCAAGAGTTACTTGGTGTTCGTCCGGGATGGGGTATAGGTGGAAAAGCTCAGGCAGAAAAATTTGTACCAAAGAATATTCAGAATTATTTTGCTATGGTTAAGTGTATAGACGACAATATCGGCAAAATTCTAAAATATTTGGATGATGAAAAATTGACGGATAATACGATAGTTGTTTTTACATCAGACCATGGTGATATGCTTTATAATCACATGTGGAGTTGATAAAGGTTGCCCTTATGTTGATGCAATAAGAGTTCCTTTTATTGTGAGATACCCTTCACGTATAATGTCGGGGAAAGTGATAAAAAGAGCTTTGAATACAACTGATTTTACTCCTACTATATATGGGACTGATGGGCTTTAATGGATTGGGAGAAGTCCATGGTGAAGATGAGAGCTGTATTTTGAAAGATACAGTCAGTGTCGTGGAGAATGGCAGAATGGTATACATCACTGATTCTCCTTTTAGTGAGTGGACTGCTATCACAGATGGGAAATACAAGCTTGTCTTGTCATGCAAGGATAAGCCTTGGTTACTCGATATAGAGAAAGACCCTTTTGAAATTCAGAATTATTATGATGCTCCTGAATATTCGGATATTAGGAAAAGATTTCAAGATGAATTAATATCAAAAATGAAAAAATATGATGAACCTGCTTTAAAATTTGGCCGTCCTTTTTTATATAGCAGTGACGATGATATAACATATAAATCTCCTTATTATGGAATGAACAGGAAACAGATTGGTGAGGTTGAAAAGGAGACTTTGGATAGATATATTATTGAAATGCATAGAGATTATTATAGAAAATACTAAGTATGATGTGTATTGTGTACTAATATTGTGATTTTATTCACTGAAAATTTCTGTTATTTAAGAAAAAGTTATCATATTTGCATTATAATGCGACATCAGACAACTTAATAAAAACTTAATAAAATATGAGTTCAGAATTATTGAATAGTTTACCAAGTTTGGCTAATGAATCTGTGGCTAAACAGGTGACGGATATTTTGACAAATTTAATCGTGTCGGGAAAGATTAAACTTGGCGAGTATCTCCCAACGGAGGAAGACTTGTGCCGCGAGTTCGGAATAGGCAGAAGTTCTGTAAGGGAAGCCATCAAGACCCTAGAGTCGAGGGGAATGGTAAAGAAGTTTCACGGCAAGGGGGTAGTAGTGATAGACGAAAGCGCAGCGGCTACTGCCAAACTGCTGCAGATATCGCTGAAAATGAAAAAAACTACGATGAAGGATATCATGGAGTTCCGAAACTCGATAGAAATCAAGATGACGGAGTTGGCTGCCAAACGTGCCACCGACGAACAGATAGAAATTATTTCCGGTCATTTGGAAAAGATGAAGAACGAGGAGTACGAGCTTGACACATTTGCTGAATTCGACTATAATTTCCATAAATCAATAGCCGACGCCTCCGGCAACAGTGTGTTCTCGCTGATGATGGAAACCATGCGTCCGATGCTTTATAATCATATCATATATACGTTGAATCCTACATTCAATCCTGAACATTCGAACCATTATCACGAAAAAATCCTTCAAACCATCAGGGACAGGAATCCTGAAGAGGCGGTAGAGGCCATGCGTTTGCATCTGGCCGGAACGGAAAGGATAATAGAAGAACTTGAAGGCGTAAACGTCACTATATAGGTGGCTGCCCATCACGATAATTCAAGCCCTGCCATTGCCGATATGTCTGTCGGCGATGGCAGGGCTTTTGTTTTTAACATATAATACTTATTGAAAAATTTACAGAAAAGCTTGTTTGTATGATAATAAGAATGTAATTTTGTGCAGATGTCAGACAACACAACTCCTGTGTGTAGCTTTCGAACAACAATTGTTGTATTATTCAATCTGGGCGTGTCTGATGAGTATTATTCATTTTTAAGATATAGCGTCAAAAAACATTTTAACAAACTTAATTTAACTTATGACTTCCAAGATATTAAATAGTTTGCCTCATTTAGCCAATGACTCCGTGACTAAGCAGGTGACAGACATACTGTCGAACTTAATAGTTACAGGCAAAATTGTAGAAGGGGATTTTTTGCCAACAGAAGAAGATTTGTGTCGTGAGTTCGGTATAGGGCGTAGTTCGGTGAGAGAGGCTATCAAGACGCTTGAGTCCAGGGGTATGGTGAGAAAACTCCATGGCAAGGGGGTGGAAGTGATAGACGAGAGTGTCAAGGCCACAACCGAAATGCTTCATATATCGCTCCGGATGAAGAAAACAACGGTACGCGATTTTATGGAATTCAGAAAGTCCATAGAAATCAAGATGACCGAAATGGCTGCCTGTCGCGCCACACCCGAGCAAGTGAAGGCCATCGAAGAAGTTTTAGAGAAGATGAAGACGGATGAATACAAGCTTGAGACATTTGCCGATTACGATTTCATGTTCCATAAGTCGATAGCCGATGCTTCGGGCAACAAAGTCTTTTCGCTGATGATGGAGACCATCCGCCCCATGCTTTATTCTCATATCATCTATACGCTCAACCCGAATTTCAATCCGGAGCTGTCGAACCATTTCCATGAAACCATACTTGAGGCCATAAAAGCTAAAGACCCCGATGCCGCATCGGCCGCCATGGCTGCACATTTGGCGGGAACAAAGAGCATAATAGATGAGCTGGAAAGTGCTAATGTAACGTTGTAATTATTATATTAAATCGATATTCATGAAAAGACGTGAATTTCTGAAAAAATCATTCCTCACAACAACTTTTTTATCTTGTGGAGGATTTTCCATCGCAAGTCAGTGCAATGGATTTAAGCCGAGAGAGTATTGGCCAAAGCATGACGACAACTGGAAGTATATGGGTAAAAAGGATACTTCTACTGTAAAACGCGAAAAGGAATACACTTTTGACGTTGCAGTGATAGGTGGTGGAGTGGCAGGATTGTGTGCAGCGGTTTCAGCAGCGCGACATGGTGCCAAAACGGTGCTTGTGCAAAACAGACCGGTACTTGGTGGAAATGCATCCAGCGAGATTCATGTTCCTATAAACGGCTCTTATCATTTCAAGAATAAATTTGGAATTGACAGGGAAACAGGTATAGTAGAGGAAATCCAGTTGGAAAACAGGTACTATAATGTCCAGAATTCTTGGGAGGTATGGGATCATGTAATGTATGATTATGTAACTCGCCAGGAAAATCTTACATTGATGCTGAATACTCAGGCCATGGAGGCTGTCATGGACGGAAATTCAATAAAAAAGGCCATATGTTTTCAGTTCTCTACGGAATCAAAGATAATAATAAGTGCCGATGTCTTTATTGACTGTTCCGGCGATGGAGCTCTCGCAGCGAGTTCCGGTGCCGAATATAGGACAGGCCGGTAAGGCAAGGCCGAGTTTAATGAAAAATATGCGCCTGACGAACCCGACGGATGGGTGATGGGCGACAGTATTCAGTTCAGTTCAAAAGATATGGGGTATCCCGTACCATTTAATCCGCCATCGTTTGCAATAAAATATGACCCAAGTAAAGCTAATAAGCGGACTATTACACAGCTGAGTTGTGGATTCTGGTGGGTAGAATTAGGTAGCGACTTGGATATTGTTGATGTTACAGAAGAGAACCGCCACAAATTGTTGGGATATCTATATGGTGCTTGGGATTATGTTAAGAACTCTGGGAAATTCCCTGAAGCCGCCAATTTAGTACTGGATTGGGTAGGTTCTGTTCCGGGACGACGAGAGTCAAGGCGTTTTATGGGAGACTATATCCTGAATGAAAACGATTTGACGAAGTTCACTCATTTTGATGATGCAATAGCATACGGAGGCGGATGGTCGCTCGACGAACACTGTCCCGGCGGAATTTTGAACGATAAGGAACCTGCAAGTTATTTCCATCAAAGATTTGAAAAAATGTTTGAAATTCCATACAGATGTCTTTATTCCAAGAATATCGACAATCTTATGTTCGCCGGAAGAAACGTGAGTGTCACCCATATAGCTTTGTCGGCCACCAGGCTTATCGCAATATGTGGTCTCATGGGACAGGCAGCCGGTACAGCGGCAGCCATGTGTATGGAATATAAGGTTTCTCCAAGAGGTATTTATAAAAAGTATATCGTGGAACTGCAGGAAAGGCTTTTACGTGATGACTGCTATATACCAAACCGTCCTGCAAACGATGAGGCTGATTTGGCACGTAAGGCCAAGATTGAGGCTTCGTCAACAACTTCCGGCAACGTCGCGCTATTGACTGATGGTTACAGCAGAGACGAGGTGGATCGCATACATCATTGGCAGTCAGACGGTTTGAACCCTGATTTGACTCTCGCTTGGGAGAAACCCGTGTCGTTGTCCTCGGTAGAAATTAAATGTGATTCTAATCTTCATACGGAAATCCAGATTCACCCTAATATAGAAAAAAGAAGAAAACAAAGGCCTGGAATGCCAGTTGAACTTGTAAAGAAAGTTTCTGTTGAGGCAGAGGTGAATGGAGTGTGGAAAGAATTGACCGAGATTGACAACAACTTGCACAGGCTGATAAAATTAGAATTCTCACCTGTCCGTACTTCCAAAATACGTCTGAACTTAAAGGAAACATATGGCGCTTCGGATATAAAACTTTTTGAAGTCAGATGTTATTGATTCAGGGGCTGGCAACGCCGGCCGTTTTTATCGTGGTTAAACTTAGCTTAATTAGATATGTGTAATTTGTTGCTTTTAGGTATTGGAGGTCAGGAGCTGGTATTTATAGCTCTAATCATTCTGCTGTTGTTCGGAGGTAAAAAGATTCCTGAACTGATGAAAGGTCTTGGCAAGGGAGTCAAGAGCTTTAAGGATGGTGTGAACGGGATAGATGAGATAACAGATCAGGAAGATAAGAAAAAAATATAACTGAAAAGTAAAAGAAAAGGTAAACATAGGAGTATTTGTAATAATCTTTTAGCTCAATATGTGTACCTGGCGGTATTGTTATGCAGATAGTACTTGCAGATACAAATTTAAAATTTGCAGATACGTTAATCTGTGCACGAATAACTTATTTTGTAGGGTGTCCAGTTTAATGTTCTCGGTTTTGAATTGTATTATACTCTTTAATATCCTGATTTTTAATTAGAATAATAAGATTCACCAGACAGGTTCCTTTTTCGTTGTCAAAGCTAAGACGAACTTGAAATGCACAACGGTAAAATGGAAGCGCAGGATGCCTAAGTATGTACTGACCGATGCTGAAGTGAAACTGACGGGGTATCTCTCAGAGAAGAAATATCCCGAGTCATTCCGACTCATTCGTTACTACGATGAAGAGGATGACCGTGAGTTTACTTTCCTAACGAATGCAACACATGTCTCTGCATTGGATATTGCCAATCTCTATAAGAAAAGGTGGTTGGTCGAGCTCTTTTTCAAATGGCTAAAGCAGCACTTTAAAATAAAGAGGTTCTGGGGTACAACAGAAAACGCTGTCCGCATTCAAATCAGTGTGGCAATCATCACTTACTGTCTCGTGGCTATAGTTCAACACGATATGCAGTTGAAACGCTCAACTTACGAAGTTTTGCAGATTCTAAGCATCTCTCTAACGAACAAAACCCACTTACGTGACATATTCGATAAGACTAATTTCAATGATGTCAAAGAACTCGATTCTCCCCTTTTTGAAGGACTATTTGATTAAATTTTTAACTCGTCCATTTTTATTGGACACTAATGAAAAAATATTATGAGTGTAAAGAATAAATCTTTTTTAGTTTCTGATAATGATGTGTTTCTGGATGTTAACCTTACAGTCAGTGAGAGTAAACGTCTTATAGCGAAAGGAATAATCAATATGCCTTTAGTAAAAGATAAATTACAAAAAGGTATGATTATAATAACTAAAGGTTCTACTAATTCATATATTGCAGAGGAACTGATGAAGAAAAATATAGAGCATGGCAGTTTCCTTTTTGGACATTTTGTTCCTTCTGGAAAAAAAGCACTAAATATTAAAAAGAACCATATTAAAGAAATAGTATTTGAGAATGGAAAACTTATTGATATAAGTTATTCTGAAGCTATAAGGTTATTGAAACCTGGAGATCTGGTTTTAAAGGGTGGTAATCTTTTAAATTACTCTAGAAAACAAGCTGCTGTGTGTATAGGTGCATATGATGGCGGTACAACTCATAAGTTTCTACCATATGTGGGTGAGAATAAAGCCAACTTGGTGATTCCTATTGGTCTTGAGAAAGAAACTTCACTAAACTTGGAAGATTCTGAAAATGTTTTAAATGCTAATAATGAAAGATTAGGTTCTATACCTAAACTTTATTTATATAAAACCGGAATGATTTTTACAGAGATAGAGGCTATCCAACAGTATGCAAATGTAAAGGTCTTTTTATACGGCCTTGGTGGATTGTCTGGAAGAGAAGGAGGTATATCATTTATTGTTGTAGGGACAAAGGAAGAAATAATAAAAGTGAAATCATTGATTGAAACTATTAAAGGTGAACCTCCTTTTTAGATTAAATGATTGTGATTCATTAGGTACACGGAAATGGCGTAATGATTGTCTTGCAACTGCCTAATGGCTAGTCAGTAATATTCATGAAAAAATCTGTGATGTTTCCTTTAAGGTTGTTGAAATTCAAGGCTTTCTATAAATATAATTTGTCGGTAATCAGATGCTTATCAATGTATAAAATATGTTATCTACTAAAGTAAAAAAGTAAACAGATGAAAAAACTTCAATTGGTAATACTAGCTTTATTATTAGCTATATCGCATATAAATGCTAAAGTTAAACTACCTTCAATATTAGCTTCACACATGGTTCTTCAACAAAATTCTATTGTTAAACTATGGGGGTGGAGTGATAAATCAGGAGAAGTGAAAATTAAAACTTCATGGAGTGATAAACTCTATGTGGCAAATATCTCAGAAACTGGGAAATGGGCGGTTAATATTTCGACCTCATCGGCCGGGGGACCTTATAATATCATGTTTGATGATGGGGATAGACTTAGCGTTGATGATGTTTATCTGGGAGAAGTGTGGTTTTGTTCCGGACAGTCAAACATGGAGATGCCTGTTAAAGGATTTTACGGTCAACCGGTTGACAACTCTGTTGAGACTATTGCTAATGCAGACAAAAATGTTCCGATTAGACTTTTTAAAGTGGAAAGAAGTATGTCGAAAACGCCACAAGAAGATTGTAACGGTACATGGAACGTTAACTCTCCGGAATATGTCGCAGATTTTAGTGCGGCTGCATATTTTTTTGGTAAGCAACTTTATAATACACTAAAAGTTCCTATCGGACTGGTTAATTCAAGCTGGGGTGCTACTAATATAACTTGCTGGATGTCTTCCGATGCTCTGAAAAAGTTTCCAGATATTTCTCAGGAGTATTTGGCCTGTGATGAAATATCACAAAAACCTCAACCTGTTACGTTGTTTAATGGAATGGTAAATCCAATAAAGGATTTTAATTTCAAAGGTGTCATATGGTATCAGGGAGAAGCTAACAGATCGGATCCGGAACAGTATAAATTATTGTTTCAATCTTTTGTGGAAAACTGGAGAGATTCGTTCAGGAATGAAACTATGCCTGTATACTATGTACAGATTGCACCATATATGTATTCTAAGAATAAAAGTAATATTCAGGCTGCATTGTTGCGTGAAGCGCAAATGGAGTGCGAGAGCGTAATAAGCAATGTGGGTATGGTTGTTATTATGGACTCAGGCGATTCGTCCACTATTCATCCCTCCAAAAAGGATATTGTCGGTAAACGTTTGGCTTATCAGGCTCTGAACCATACATATGGTATAAGTTCTATTATATCTGACTCTCCAAGGTATGTATCAAAAATAAGAGAGGATAATAAGTTGATTCTGTTTTTTGACAGAATACCTTTAGGCATTACTTCGTTTGGAAAAACGTTGATGAATTTAGAAATTGCCGGTCCGGATGGAGTCTTTTTACCGGCTGTGGCTAAAATTAAAGACCATGATAAGATTGTGTTGTGGAATGATAGGATTAAAGAACCTGTACATGCAAGATATGCTTTCCAGAATTTTGTAATTGGTGATTTGTTTGGCGGAAATGGTTTGCCGGTTTCTTCTTTCAGAACTGATAGATAAATTCAACTTTTCCAATAAAAAAGAGTCATTGCTTAATGGTACAACCTTCCGCGATAGCGTATAACCTAATCGAGTAGGAAGAAAACTACTTCGTTTTCCTCCTACTCGATTTATTGGGTTTAGAAACTGATGATAGTATCTTTTATTCCGTTGGATGACAAATTAATGATGGCTTTTTCGTCTTTTCCGTTTGATTGTACTGTGACAAGCAACGTCCCGTTCTGTGCCTTGCGGCGGTCGGTTTTGAAATTTCCTTTATAATATAAGTTAGGTGAGTCTATACCGATAAGTTTTGCTCCACCCGTTACCGAAACGATTATTTCATTTTCAGCATCAGGGACAGTCCTGCCTTTATCGTCTGTGAGTCTGACCTCAATGATATTTATGTCTTTTCCATCTTTTGACATCTCTTTCCAAACTGGTTTTGCCTGGATTTTTGTGACTTCTCCGGTTGTCTCAAGACTACATATCCCAACTTTCTTTCCATTACGGTAGCCTATTGCTTCAAGCTTACCTGGTTTGTATGAGACTTCAAACTCTGCGTAATAAGTATCTTTACCTGTAGATTTTCTACCTATGGATTTTCCATTAAGTTTCAGCTCTATTTCATCGCAGTTGTTGTAAACGGTGACAAATGTTTTCTCGCCTTCTTTTTTATTCCAGCTGAATACCCTCTCTTTGCTTAATACGACACGTTCACCTGCCTGTCCGTATGTAGTGTACTCCAGAGGTGCTGAGGCTGAAACATCGCATGAAGTGATGAATATCTTAGGCTCTTCTGTCCAGCAGACTTCGTACAGAGCTCCTTCGTATTTTTTGTTCAATGTAAGATCGAGTAGGGAAGTGTTCCATCCTCTTCTTCCAAGTTCTTTGGTTTCTCCAAGATAGTCTATACCAGTCCAAATGAATCCTCCTATTACGTAAGGGTTGTCTCTCATTGCTATATGGTAACAGAGCTCCTTGTTGACTTCACTGCCGAAACACAGTTTTTCCGGGTATTTTTCATGCATTGGTCCGTACATGTCTTTACTGCCAAAATCGCGTTCTATATAATTAAATCCCATGATAGGCAATTGTTCTGTAACTCCATTCTTGTCTGTAAGTTTACAATTGTTGTCACCTACGCATGATGGTCTGGTAGGGTCAAGTTCTTTGCATAGTGCCAGCATAGGGGCAATAGTCTCGCCTGCATCCTTATAATGCCTATAGTTTGGAATTTCGTTTCCTAATCCCCAGATTATTACTGATGGATGGTTTCTGTCTCTTTTTATCATATCTGCTAAATCGGTACGCCACCATTCATTGTAAAGATGGTTATATCCATTCATGGCTTTACCGGTAGGGTTTTCTGTCCAATTTACTTGCCATCCAGAAGTCCACTCGTCAAATGCTTCATCCATTACATAGAATCCCATGCTGTCGCATACCTCATAAAAGGCCGGTTCAAAAGGATTATGTGCAGTACGTAGTGCGTTGCATCCCATTTCCTTTAGTTTGCTAAGGCGATATATCCAAACTTTTTTTGGCACTGCTGCCCCGAGACTTCCTGCTTCATGATGAAGGCATACACCTTTTAGTTTTGTTTCTATTCCATTGACGAAAAGACCTGCTCCTGGAACAAAGTCAATTTTTCTGATTCCTATTTCTGTAACAGCATCATCCAATACTTTGCCATTGTATTCTATTTCACTTTTCAGGGTATATAGATATGGTCTCTTGTCACTCCACAGATTTGGATTTTTGAAAGAAACTGTTTGGGTTGCTTTATAGTTTACTTCGTAGTTCTCGATGATATGATTTTTTTCTGTTCTTGCTATCTCTATCCCTTTATGGTCATAAATTATTGTACGTATAATACAATTATGTTTTTGAGGTTTATTTTTCCACTCGTTTTTTTCGCGCAGCCATCTGTTTTTCTTGAATAGCTCTATTTCATTCTCGTCGAAGAATGTTCCCATGATTTCATAATTCGCTTTTACTGTAGCTGTATGTTTTTCTGCTATAGGAGTGGTAATATAGATACCTCCATTATGGCGGAAATGTACATAGTTTGTTTTTATCAGATGTACATTTCTGTATATACCTGATCCGTGATACCATCTGTCGGCTCCAGGATTACTGTTGTCAACTCTTACTGCTATTACGTTTTCTCCTCCGAACTTGAGTTTATCGGTAAGGTCATATCTGAAAGTTGAGTATCCGTATGGTCGTCTTCCAAGGTATCTGCCATTAATCCATACCTCTGAGTTCATAAATACGCCATCGAATTGTATTACAAACTGTTTATTTGCATCTTCTTTTGGAACAGTGAATGTTTTTCTGTACCAGCCTAACCCTTCAGGGAAGAAGCCGTTGTTCTTTCCGGCAGGGAAGTCCGGTGTGTAGTCGCCTTCTATACTCCAATCGTGAGGGAGATTCAGTTTTCTCCACCTGGAATCGTCATATTGGATTTCCCTTCTGTCAGGACTGTCTCCCAGGGAGAATTTCCAATTGGCATTAAAATTTTCTGTAACTCTTACATGAGTACCAACAGAGGGAGCTGCATATGCTATAACTCCCATAAAAATGACTATTAATGAGATTATTCGTTTCATACGTTTTTTATTAAGTTGTTATAATTTTTCTCCTGCGCCTTGAAGTGATGAATCATGATCCCACATTATGTACCATGGGTCTTTAGTCTTTAGCTGCCACTCTTTTAGTTCCAACTTCATATTCTCTAGTATATCAGTATATTCTTTTTGAGTTGCCAGATTGTTTATCTCATCTGGATCTTCTTTCAGATTGTAAAGTTCGAACTCAGGTCTGTTAAGATAGGAACTTGTAGTTCGTTTACCAAAATGACTTAGATTGTTTCTATATATACTCTGCCATGTAGAGGAAATCCAAAGATCTGATGCAAGTGGATATTCTAACTGATATGCAATGTTCCATATCAGTTTATAGTCGCCCTTCCTTATTACCCTCATAGGATAATACATTGTAATTTCATGAAAAGTATGTGAGGCAAAAATCTTATTCCAACCCTTAGGAGTTTTTTCGTCAATAACAGATAGAAATGAGCGTCCCATAAAATCTTCTTTATTTGTCACTATACCAGCCATGTCTAGTATGGTAGGTGTCATATCAACCCATGAAATCATTGCATCATTTGTTGTGCCTTTTGACTTAATGAATGGTGAGCTGATGATGCAGGGTAACTTTAGTCCTGGTTCATAAACAGTCGTTTTTGCTCCGGGGAATGCCATACCATTGTCTGATATGTATATAATTATAGTGTTGTCCGCCTTACCAGATTCTTTTAGGTAAGAAAGAAGCTTTCCCATACCTTGGTCAATCCTGGATACAGACTGATAGTATTGGGCTATTTCTTCTCTAGTTTCTCTGTTATCAGGAAGGAATGAAGGAACAATGACGCTGTCTGGGGAATATACTATATTTTCGCATCCTATGTATCCATCCTTTCTATTTCCAAAAGGATTTGGAGCGCGCCAGTCATCTACTTTCTCTGTAAATCCACTGCGATGTGGGTCATCGGTACAGAAGTATAAGAAAAATGGTTTTTCGGATTTGAAAATATCTTTACAGTTTTCTGCCATTTCTACAGTATTTCTAGGATTGGCTTTATATACTTTGTCGAAATGATATACGGATTCAGGGGCTACATGATATTTGCCTATTCTGCCTGTAAAATATCCGTTTTCCGAAAGGATTACGGGAAGGGAACGCACATCCTTAAAAGTACTGAAATGATGGTAATCATGTGTATGGCCATATGCTCCGATGGCATGTCCGTATTTACCTGTTAGCAGGACGGAACGGCTTGCTGCTGAACTTGCACTAGTGCAATATGCCTGAGTGAACCTTACTCCATTAGCGGCAAGCGAGTCCATATTAGGAGTTTTGATAATGTTGTTTCCGTAGCATCCCAATGCATCCATACCATGGTCGTCTGTCACAAACAGTATGATATTAGGGCGTTTTGTAGAGGTGTTTTCTTTAGTTTTTCCGGTGCTGTCACTGCATCCGTAAAGTACAGGTACGAATGTCAGTGCATAACCTAAATTTATTATATTATTGTTCATGACATATTATTTTAGTATATATCCTTGTTTTTTGTTAAGTCCCGTGCCTTTAAACTCTTGAAGTTGTTTCATCAGCTCTGTTTGCATCTTTTGTGCTATTGCTTTCTTGTCTGCATCATTATAACAGTTCTTAAGTTCAAACGGATCTTCTTTCATGTCGATTAGCCATGGCGATTCTTTTTTGTCTATTACCAGTTTGTATCTGCCGTCTGTTGCAGCAGCCCACCAGCCATCGCATTGTGCAAAATGTACTATTCTGTTGCCATTTACAATTTTATCTTTGTTTGTGAAGTCGGCAGAAGTATCCTTACCATGGAATTTTACGTCAGTTTTTATACCCATAAGTGAAAGTATGGTAGGAGCAAAGTCTGTATTCACATATGCTTTGTTTATGACTTTTCCCGCCTTGATTTTTCCAGGGTATCTTATTACAAACGGTATGCGAGACGAGGCTTCGTATGGAACTCCTTTGTTCCTTCTTTTATGTTCAAAGAACATATCTCCGTGGTCGGATGTAAATACCACTATTGTATTGTCCAATAAGCCGTTGTCTTCAAGGAATTTAAGAATCCTGCCTACACTGTCGTCTATGTGTTTTACCATACCAAAATACTGTTTCAGGGCCTTTGCATCGAATGTCTTTGCCTCGTTCTTGTCTTTTTCGCTGCCTTTCCCCCAGCTTGGTCTTTGTGATGCATATTCAGGTTTCATCGTAAACGGCATTTCCGGCTTCAGATTTTTGTACATATCGTGATATGGTGGGCGTGCATAGTCCGGCGTATGCGGATCCGGAATGGACAGCATGAGGCAGAATGGTTTGTTTTTGTCCCTTTCCAGTATATCGAGTGCCTTGTCGGTAAAAAAGTCTGTAAGATGGATTATTTCATTCGCAGGAAGTTTTGCGGCAGCTTTATCCCCGATGCCTGCCACTACTTTACCGTTTTTTATATGAAAGTAAGGAGCGTGTCCTCCTGTCATCATGTATGTATTGTCTTGGAATCCTCCATTATATTTTATGCCGAACGTGTATTTATTCTCATCTCCTGCAAGATGCCATTTGCCTACATACGATGTGGCATAGCCGTTTTCGCTTAATATGGATGCAAATGTAGGTATTTTATCACTTAGGAACATTCCGTTCTTGGGTGCTCCTGTGGCTTGGGGGTAGAGGCCTGTGATAATTGAAGCTCTTGAAGGTGTCGATACCGGCGAACTACAGTAATATTTCATACATATAGCCCCTTCATTAGCTATTCTGTCTATGTTGGGGGTTGTTGAATTGCATCCTTTTCCCCAAACAAAAGCTTCTTGTTCAGGCATAAGGTTCTGATAACAGCTTAAGGTTCTGAAACTGTGCTCGTCTGTATGGATTATGACCAGGTTTGGTTTTTCGGCAGCTGATATTCCTGTAATTGGTGCGCAGCCTGTTAACACTATTAATGTAAATTTATTCATCGCTTGTTATTGTAAAATTGTTATTTGATCAATACTTGGTGTAGCATCATTGCTTACACTTTTTAAGGTTATATTGTTTGCTCCGGAATATATGGTTATAGGAACTGACATTTCACGCCAGTGGGAACCAACACTTCCTGTATCGGTAAATTTAATTCTTTCCAACAGCTTGTCGTTATTATACAGCTCCATATATGAATATGTGCTGCTACTTTTCTGTGAGTATCTTATAGAAATTTTGGCATTGAATTTTCCACCATCATTTTCCTGATACCATGTGATAGAACCTTTACCTGCTTTCGGTATAACAAATCCGTCGCCGAAATACCCTTCGCCATCTTTTTTAGTTTTGACACAGTTAGTGAGACTGGCTGTTTCAGCCTGTTCTCCATTGAACTCGCATGCCGGTTCTCCTGGCTTTCCCCAATATAAGCCTTCGTTTGGACCAAAACTTTCCTGCATGTAAATTTCATCTTTACCATTTATATATATAACAGCTTTAACTGTAGTCGCCTCTTTTAGCGAAAATGGGGCATTGTATTTTTTACAATTCTTGTCAGGTTTCCTACCATCTGTAGTATAATATATCTCAACATTACCTTGGGGACTCTTTCCTCTTAATGAGATGATATTTCTGCCTTTCACTAGGTATTTCTTTATATCGAATGAGAACGGAATGTATCCGTATGGTCTTTCTCCGGCAATGTTACCGTTTATCCATACCTGATTGTTCATGTATGAAGCCTCGAAGTCTATGAAAATAAAATCATCTGACAGGTCTTTTTCAGTCAGATCTCTCTCTTTGCGATACCATCCTATACCGCCTCCAAGGTAGCCACCCTTGTCTTTCTGTGAGGCATTTGCTGAATATCCGTTCTCAAAAAAGCCCAGTCGTGAGGTATGTTAATAATTCCCCATTCAGAATCATCATAATCCACGTATTTTGCTTCTGGTATATCTCCCAAAAAGAATTTCCAGTTTTTACTTAGGCAACTCTCTTTTGCTGATATATTAAATATTTCAAACAAGAATAGTATTGTTAATAAGATTGTATTTCTCATGTTGGTTGTAAGATTAAATTGTTTAAATCTGAAACGTTGCTTAAGCAATGTTTCTGCAAAGTCGGATTGCTTTAAAATATTTATCCTGCAAGTTCCGTATGCGGAACTTGCAGTAAAATTATAATAGTTCTTTAGGCGTAGCCTCTTCTATCCACTTATTCAGCCTTTCAAGCATATCTTTCGCCCTTTCCGGATATACGTTAATGAGATTTGTGGTTTCGCTTTCATCGTTGCTGATGTTATAAAGCTGCACCTTTCCGCTTCTGTATTTAATCAGCTTCCAGTCACCGTTTATTATAGCCGCATTTTGGTCTTCGTAGCTTCGGAACATAAACAGGTCTCTGTCCTTTAGTTTCTTACCGTTCAGAACAGGGACGAGGCTTTTACCTACCACCTGTTTGTCTTTACATGGCTTGCCTGATGCCATTTCAACTAAAGTTGGGTACACATCTATAGTTTCTATCGGCTGAGTTATAGTCTTGCCCATCATTTTCTTATGAGTAGGGTCGTATATTATAAAAGGCACGCGCGAACCACCTTCAGCCAGAGCATCTCCACCTATTTTACCACCTCTTAAATGTCCATTTTTGAAAAAACCACCTTGATCTGAAGCAAATATTATAATTGTATTATCTGCTATTCCTTTTTTAACTAACGAACTACGAATTTCACCAACAGTTTCGTCAAGAGCCTCTATCATCGCTGCATACTGTGCGTATTTTCCGGTAAGCCCTTTCTTTTCATATTTTGCCACCAAGTCTTTTCTCCCTATTTGTGGACCATGTACACCATAGTACCACACATTGAGTAGGAATGGTTGTTTCTTATCGTATGAATTAATGAAGTTTACAGCCCCTTTACCTAATAAATTTGTCAGATAATCATCCTTCGCAGCATTTGGAAAAGGATTGTTTGTTTTGAAGAATGGTGGATAGTAGTTTTTAGGACAGCCATGTTCACATGTTCCGTACATTGCATCGAATCCTTGTTTTGTAGGGAAATATGGTTCGGTGCCAAGATGCCATTTACCTACAAACATGTTATAGTAACCGAATTCTTTAAGACGTTCAGCATAAGTGATTTCTTCTAAGGGAAGATACGCTCTCGACTTCATTTTGCCGGGGTCCTTGTCGAATGTTTCAAATTCAAGGCTTGTGTCTTTGCCGTATATATGTCTTACGAATCCGCATCTTAACGATTCTTTGCCTGTCAGAAGCGATGCTCTGCTCGGGCTTGAAGTAGCACTGGCTACATAGGCTCTTGAAAAATACAGTCCGTCGGACCTTAGTTTGTTGATGTTTGGAGTGTCGAATACAGGGTTGTTATATCCCAAATCAGCCCATCCAAGATCATCTACAAACAGCATTACTATGTTGGGCTGCTCCTGTGCGAATGCCGTTGCCTGGCTTCCTAACAGTAGGGCGGAGACTGTGATTAGATTCTTCATAATTATTCGAATTTTAGATTTTTGTTTCCTTTAATTTTCAAACTTTCTCTTGACTTCTTGTCGGCCTCCAGAACTTTAGCCGGTTTCAGTCCTGTGTGTATATTATTTTCTATTGTGACATTTTTGCAATTTTCCAATTGGAATACCGGAGCATCCGGGAAAGGAGCTTTTTCTTCATTGTTGAGATTAATCCTGTTTCCCTTAATGACAAGGTTTTCTGCTCTGTCTGCCCATACCACTCTCGGGTTGAATCCGTCTATCTCATTGTCGATGATTTGGATATTCTTGTCGTAACATTCGGTCTGGTCGAAGTCCTTGCCTAATCGAGGGGTTATATATATTGCTGCATGAGGCTTTCCGCAGTCGGCATAGTTCTTGAACTTGTTGTTCCTGATGGTAACATCATTGACGGCTCCCGATTCGAACCAGAAAAATGTCTCACCTCTGAAAAGAATGGCCGACATCATAGACGAGAGGTTATTGTTTTCTATTACCGTCTTCAGTGGTGTCTTGATTATGAGGTTTCTTGCTCTATGGTTTCTTATGGTACATCCTCTTACAGTAAATGTAGGATTCCATGTCTTGTTTTCTACCACATCTCCTTTTTTCAAATCGGAAGGGATGGCATTTTCGAAAGTGAGATCCATGTATGTTTCGTTAATGACGTTGACTTTTGTGACAGTATTTGTTTCAGTTCTGGCCGGTGACGGATACTTTATAAACCAGACTTCATCTCCGGGGGCTGCAAATTTGAATCCCAACTGTTCGAAGTGTTTCAGAGCCACTCGTATCGTTTTGAAGTCTATAATCTTGTTTACCTCCACATATGTGCCATGTACGTTGGTTCCGTCATCAAGCATATTCTCGAATGTGCATCCTTCAATCAGAATATCCCCCTTACAGTTGGCAAAGTGTGTGGCGTCTGCAGTAGATGAGATTACTCTGTTTGAATTAGGAGGAAGAACCACTTTACAGTCTGTTATTTTTATATTTTCAGAACGTTCGAAAAGATACGCCATTCCGAGGGCATGATGTACCGTTACGTTGTTCAGAGTAATGTTCTGACACTCCTTGAAATCGAATGCAGGAGCATATCTGTCCTTTTCTCTGTCGCCTTTAGAGCTAAGCAGTGAACCGATTGGTGGGTAGTATTTTTGTTTCTCGTATATACGCAGGTTGCCGTTAGGGAGTTCCACCACCTTTGACGGGTCGCTGTGCATATCCTGTGCGCCGGTCACTACTTTCTTCTTGCCCTTGTCGAAAGGCAATGTGCTGCCTAATATCGAATAGTTAAATCCGTCAATGTTCGGGAACTTTATCTTGTTCTTCTCTATTTTCCATGAGAAACCATCCCTGAAAGGTTTAACTTCTCTCCATCCTTCTTTTGGATTGATGTCTATGACTTCAGCCAAAAAAGTAAAAGGTATGTCCCAGTTTATCGTTATGCCTGATATCTTCACTTCGTTACATTCCTCTATCAGGAAAGGGAATAACTGACCGTGGCATAAGATGGTAGCTCCGTTGCCTTCTATTTCCACTTTCTTGAAGCCTTTGATAGGGAATATGATTTTCTTTGAGCCATTGCCGTGATTTGTTATTGCACAGTATTTTTCTGTAGCATAGTCCGGCTTGCAGAAATATGTTCCTTTTTCAAGTATTATTTTTATATCGTCTGTCTTGGCACTTTCTATAGCCTTTCTTATATTCATAGTTACATCGCCATTCTGTAGCGGAATGTTGATGATTTCTTTTGCGGCTGTATATGAATTTGTTATCAGTGTTAATACAGACAGAAATGTAATTCTTTTCCAGATTTTGGGTATAGTCATAAATTATTGAATTAGTTTAAGAATAAATATCCGGACAGTGGAGTGTAAAGATTATCTCCACTATCCGGCAGTAATAGATTTATTTTAGAGTTTCTCCTTTTTTATTCGGATTGTAGTATTTTCCTACAGAATTCAAGAATTCGGCCTTCATTTCTTCAAGCATTTTGCCTTCTTTAGCAGCCAAATCTTCATTCTGGGCAAAATCATTTTTCAGGTTATATAAAGCAAAATCTTCGACAGTTCCGAGTTCATTTCCTGTTTTGTTTACCTTTTCACCTTTGTATGGAGGTATAAGTGCATAGTCGCCTTTCCTGTATGCAAGGCGGCCCATAGCTTCAGTTATAAATGATTCTCTACCATCAGTAGATTCTCCCATGAACACCGGTAAGAAGTTCTGGCTGTCAAGTCCTTCAGGAATTTCTTCATCTATCAGCTCGGCCAATGATGCAAGCATATCCATATGCGAAATAAGGGCATCCGATTTGACCGGCTTGATATGATCCTTCCAGTAGACAAAGAATGGAACCCTTGTTCCTGCTTCGAACAGACTGTATTTACCTCCTCTTAATCCACCTGCCGGTTTGTGGTCGCCAACAAGTTCCGGCGACTGGTCTTTGTAACCGTCGTTAAGTACCGGGCCATTGTCGCTCGAGAATACTATCAAAGTATTTTCCAACAGGCCTTCTTTCTCAAGTTTCTCTATCAGTTGGCCAACACACCAGTCTGCCTCTACAATAGCATCTCCGCGAGGTCCCATTGTAGTTTTACTCACGAATCTCTGGTGCGGAGCGCGTGGCACATGTGGCTGGTGAAGTCCATAATAAAGGAAGAATGGCTTATCTTTGTTTTCGTCAATGAAGTTCATTACTTTACCTACGAAATAATCAGCCATATCTTCATCCACCCATTTGGCTTTCTCTCCACCTTTCATATATCCTATACGTGGAATGCCGTTTACTATTGAGTTGTTATGTCCGTGCGCCCAGTGCATTTTCAGCATTTCCGGATGGTCTATGGCTGTTGGCTCTCCTTCAAAATTTGTTTTATAGCTTACCTGAATAGGGTCTTCAGGGTCAAGTCCGACTACTGTACCATTTTCAACATAGACTGTAGGTACACGGTCGTTTGTCGCTGCTATAAGACATGAATAATCGAAACCTATTTCATTTGCCCCAGGAGTTACTCTCTTGTTCCAGTCCGGATTTCCCGAACCCATTCCAAGATGCCATTTGCCAATTGCCGCTGTAGTATATCCTGCATTTCTGAACATTTTCGGCATTGTAAACTGTGCTGTGTCAATCAGAAGGGGAGCGTCGCCCGGAAGAATCTTGGCATTCTTGTTTTTCCATGGGTATGAACCTGTAAACATCGCATAGCGACTAGGTGTTGATGTAGCAGAAGTGGCATGCCCATCAGTAAAGCAAACACCTCCATTCGCCAGTTTGTCAATATTTGGTGTAGAAATGGTTTTACTTCCATATGCGCTTACGTCACCGTACCCCAAATCGTCCGCAAGGATTACTATTACATTTGGTTTGCTTGTTTTCTCTGTTTTCTCTGTTGAAGAACATGCAGTCGAACTTATGGCTAAAGGAGCCAAAACAGAACTGAATAATAAATAATTTTTCATGATAAAATATTTTAAAGAATTTGTTTCCTTTTTTTATATCTGCAAATATAAATTGTAAATCCATACTGTGGGTATCTTATTGTATAATAAATGTATCTGTAGGTATTATTATGTTTCTTAATTGCTTAAAGATACATTCCTGTACCTGCAGATACGATAAATATACCTATAAATACATATTAATATATTAGTAATTGTATTTTTGTACTCGAAGAAAAATAATAACCTTTAAAAATTATGAAAACAGAAAATCTTACATCATTATTTGTTCTTTGTATGCTGGCATCTTGTTCTGCATCCGAAAAGAACAAATTAGAGAGTCGCCCTAATGTTGTATTTATCCTGGCTGATGATTTGGGATATGGCGATGTGAGTTGTTATGGGCAGGAGAGGTTCAATACTCCTAACATAGATGCCCTTGCTTCGCAGGGGATGAAGTTTACCCAATTTTATGCCGGATGTACGGTGTCTGCACCGTCAAGATGTTCTCTGATGACAGGATTTCATACAGGCCATGCTCAAGTTAGAGGTAACAGAGAACTGAAAGGTGAAGGCCAGTTGCCGATGGCGGAGGGGACATTTACTATTGCGCGTATGTTTAAGGATAACGGATATGTTACAGGTGCATTTGGTAAATGGGGACTTGGCTTTCCTGGTTCGGAAGGAGACCCGAACAAGCAGGGATTTGATGAATTTTTCGGGTATAACTGCCAAAGGCAGGCGCATAGGTATTATCCGTCTCATTTATGGCATAATCAGGAAAAAGTCCTTTTAGAGGGAAATGATACGAAAACCAAGGCTGTTTATGCTCCGGACGTGATACATGAAAAGGCTCTGGATTTTATCAGAGCTAATAAAGATAAGCCGTTTTTTGCTTTTATTCCTGTGATACAGCCTCATGCGGAACTTCTGGCTCCCGAGGATAGTATTATTGGAAAGTATAGAGGAAAGTATCCGGAAACTCCTTTTGTGGCAGAAAAGAAAGGTGCGGAATATGGAGATCCGGCCTTTGATGTGAAAGCTTACTGCTCGCAGCCGGAACCTCATGCCACTTTTGCTGCTATGGTGTCAAGGGTGGACAAGTATGTTGGCGATGTGGTAGTTTTGCTCAAAGAACTCGGAATAGACGATAATACGATAGTGATATTCAGCAGCGACAACGGGCCTCACCTTGAGGGCGGAGCCGATCCGGATTTTTGGAATAGCAATGGTGATTTTAGCGGATATAAAAGAAGTATGACTGATGGGGGTATCAGGATTCCTATGATAATAAAATGGGGAAATAAAATAAAAGCCGGCAGCATTTCAAAACATATAGGTGCATTCTATGATTTCATGCCTACATTTGCTGAGCTGCTTGGAGTGGATGTAGACGAAACGGATGGTATATCTTTCTTGCCTGTTATTACGGGGGATGGAGAGCAGAAAGCTCACGAATTCCTCTACTGGGAGCATCAGGGAAATGTGGCGGTAAGGATGGGCGACTGGAAGGCTATACGTACAGGGCTGCTTAAGGACAAGGATGCACCTCTGAAGCTTTACAATATCAGTAGCGATGTGGCTGAGGTGAATGATGTGGCTGCTCTCAATCCGGAAATTGCAGCCAAGGCGATGGAGATTATGAAAAGGGAACATACTGTGAATCATGATTATCCGCTTTATGCTTCGGAGAGAAAGAAATAATGTTATATTAAGGTTTAGCGGCTTTTAAGGTAAAAAGATTTGGATAACATTACTACTTGCCATATGGCAAGTAGTCTAAAATTTTAATCTAAAAGTATTTATATGAGAAACATTACGAACATATTGTTATCGCTTATGTGTATGGCGGGATTTCTGCCATCGTGTACGGAAGATGATACGGTGAAGGAAAGGACTTATGACCTGAGTTTCGGGTTTGAATCGCTGACGGAGTTTGCAAACATAGGGAAACAGAGTTTTGTGGCCGGAGACAGTGTTTCGCTCCTTGCGTGGAAAAAGAATGCTGAGATTGTGGATTTGTCGGGATTGGTTATCAATAATCTCAGGTGGGGATATAATGGTGGCGAATGGTTCCCGGCTGAAGAACTGAATAAGGAAATGGCAGAGGGTGCTGAGACTATAGTGGCTCTGTATCCGCATCTGAACGCAACTTATGACTCGGAGTATCTGAAGTCTGTGCCTCTAAACCGCGAGACAGACTTGCTGTATGCAAGGGTTGCGGCCAATAATGGGCTGCCGGCCGAAGAACTCAGGCTTAGGAGTGTATTTGCGGCTTTGGCGGTTTCTTTCGATGGGGGTGTTGCTCCAACTGTAGGGGCGTTTACTATAAAAATGTTTGATCAGGCTTTCCTGAATGTTCTGACGGGCGAAGTGATAACCAGCGATGTGAGGGAGAAGGTGACGCTGGAGAAGAGTACGAAAGTGAAATCGTTGTTTGCGGCACAGATTGTTCCGCAGACACTGGTCGGGGGTACTACGTTTATGGTGTCGGGCATCAGCTATACCTACGATGGTGAGGATGTGGCTGTAGACTCGGGCGAGGTGTTGCTGCTTAACTTTAAGGTCATTCCGGGTGAAACGGAGGATAAGGGTATAGTGACTGTCCTCGATAAGGAGGATTTCGACATAAAGGATTTTGATGATAACGGAATGGTGGAGGGTGAACTTGACTAAAAACAATGACTGAATATGAAAAAGATTAGCTATATGATATGTGCGGCATTCATGGCGGGGGCTGTGATGGCATGCGGCAATGTGGAAGATGTGGGTACGGACGACAGATGTGTGCGTATAAGTGCGGCTATGGCGGACAGTCGTGCGGCGGCAAAGAATGATTTCGGGCATGAGGATTCGATAAGCCTGTTCTTCTGGGCTTCGGATAATGGCGATATGCAGCCGTTGCCTAATGAGTACATCGAGGAGAATAATCCTGTGTATCTCAATCATGATGTATGGGTGACGGCGAAGAATATGTTCTGGAGCGAAAAGGAGGGTGTTCTGCATCACTTTGTAGGTGTGTTCCCTTATGACAGGTATCTGACTTTCGAGGATTTGCATGCTCTGCCGGTGGATAATTCCAAGGATTTACTCCTGGCTGTGAAGAAGGGTGTGAAGAGGACAATGGACCCGGTGAGCCTTTCTTTCGAACATGTGCTTGGCAAGGTGGTATTCAACTTCGAGTTTAAAGGTTTTGATGGTGAGATTCTTGAGATTTCGGCTTTGGAGCTGGAGGGTGTGAAGTCGATGGCTGTGCTTAACTGTTATGCCCCAGAGTCCAAGCTGGACGTGAAGAATGATATAGCCACTCTGTCGCTGTTGCCTGAAGAGGGGCTTACGGAGAATACTTGTGAAACGGTTCTTATTCCGCAGGAAGATGTGCGCATTAGTCTGACGATGAACGGAAAGAAGTATACTTACAGCGGAGATCATATAAACGTGGAAGCGGCGAAGGCTACAGAGGTCAATCTGAGAGTGAACAATCTCGGAGAGAAGATTACTCTGACAGGTGATGTGACTATAAAGCCCTGGGAAGATGATGGCAACTATGACTTCGAGTTTGAAACTGTGGATATCTCTTCCTCTGAATGGACTGTGGAAGAGGCAGGGGATATGGTGATAGACGGCAAGGATTGAAATATTAACTTAAAATTGAAATAATATGAAAATGAAATATATATCATGGCTTTCTATATTGTCAGTTTTGGCTCTTTCTGGATGCGAAGACGGAATGGAGAGGGCAGCGGAAATAGGCGACTCTGTGTGTGTCCTTGCTTCGAGAGCAGGAGTGGATGCTTCGGTATGGGAGGATGACACCAGTATGAAGGTGAGAAACTATACGGTGACGGACGATAATGGTGAAGCAAGAGAGGATGTGTTCACTTTCGGTGGTGGCAGCTGGACACCGGGTAAGCCGGGGAAATATGAAAGGGTGCTGGAGTGGAACGGGAACTCCACGATAGACCTTGTGGCTTATATAGAGAAGACGGGAGCCGGATTCGACAGGGTGGAACTGAAGGCAGGTGATGACGGAGCTGTAGTGCAGACAGCGGACTATCTTGATGATTTTGACTATTTGTACTCCATAAACTATGGTCTGGAGAAGCCGGCGGACGGAAAGCTGTCGCTGGAGTTCGGCCATGTGATGTCGAAGATAGTGATTAATGTGAAAGGAAGGGATTTGTCATCGGTAAAGCACGTCATGCTGAAGTCGCCCCGAGTGATGACTCTCGATGGCGGACAGTGGACGCCGGACGTAGAGGATAAGGTGGACATAAGGTTGCCGTACGGGGGAAGCAGCAGCTTTGTAGCTTATGTCGTTCCGCACGTGTGGGAGCGTCCGGAGGTGTCGCTGTATATAGGCGAGGAAACGGATGAACCGAAGGTGGCGAAGTATAGAGAAGGCATTGAACTGAATGCTGGTAAGGAGTATTCGCTTTCGATAGACCTGAATACGGGCGACCTGAGCATCAGTTTCGACAGTAGTGTGGATGTAAAGGACTGGGGCGACGAAACGCAACAGGAGGCTGTGGTCATTCCTAAGTGGAGCGGAAAGGTGGCTGAATCTTTTGCCGGTGGCTCCGGTACAGAGGAGAACCCGTATCTGATAAGTAATGGGGAGCAGCTGGCGCTGATGGCTCAGAAGGTGAACAAACACCCGAATTCCGGCTCTAATGTTTTGGAATATAAAGGAATATTCTTCAGGCTTACCTCTGATATCGACCTTGATAATAAGGAATGGATGCCTATAGGGAACGGAATTTCTAAAGGGAAGTTTGCCGGAAGTTTCGATGGCGATGGTCATCGGATTTATAATCTGAAGGTGCATGACGAGTCTGGCAAGATGTATATCGGCTTGTTCGGCGACAGCAGGCCATCTGTAGAAACTTACATCAAGAATCTGACAATAGTGAATCCTGATTTATATTCAAATAATACAACTGCTTCGAATGTATCGGCTGTTGTAGGATATGCTCATCAGAATCTGACAATTGAAAATTGTAAGGTTATTGGCGGTAAAATAGAAGGAGGAAAGAATGCCGGGGCGATAATGGGAAACGGTCAGGTGGCGAATATTGTCATAAAGAATTGCGAGGTGACTGATATGGAAGTAAGAAATGGTGCAAATACAGGTGGAATAGTTGGGCTTATAAATAACAATCTCAAGGTTATTGCCTGCAGTTTTGATGGTAAAATATCCGGTTCGTCAGGCATTTTGGGAGGGATTGTTGGTGCGACAACCAATAAATCCAATTCCGTAATATTTCAGAATATATTGGGCTGTTATTCTAATGTGGATTATGATGTAAGCGGAGCAGCTAAATTGGGTGGCATAGTAGGTACAAATAAATTCGCCAATATCCGGGGCTGTTATTCTGTGTTGCGGAATATAGGTGTGGCGGATACAAAATCTGTCTTGGGCGGCATAATAGGAGAGTTTACAAAGAGTACGATGCAGGATGGCGCTTCGAATATTTCAAACTCTATTATCAAATCTTTCTCTGTGTCGGAACTGAATGTAATTGGGAATAATGTCTCCGATTCTGGAAATCTGAATATGGACGATAGTGAAGAGCCGGTTCTTATGAAAGTGGATGCCATTGGCGAGGAAGAGGTGAATATGATGAATGAGGCTTTGGAGGAGGACGGTCTGGAGTATGTGGCTTCGGAAGACGGGGTTTTTCCTTATGTTATTAGTAATATAAGAAATGTAGAAGAATAAAAAATGAAATAATATGGACAACTTAAGATACACAATAGTTGCATTGTTGGGGCTGGGTATGGCAGCGTGTACTGACAACGTGACGGAAACGGACAATGCGCAGGAATATGGGGCGTCTGCAAGAAATATTCAGGTGTCTGTCTTGACAAAGGGTATGTCGAGAACTGAGACAGGCGAGCCTTTTAGCAACAGTTTCTATCTCTATATCGACCAGACGGGCACGGAGAATGACTATTTCGTGAAGATGAAGTATAATACTGAAGTGGGTAGCGGATGGACAGTTGATGGAAATGAGCAGGAGCTGCTGCTGATAGACAGTCCCGAAAACTTCAGATTCTCGGCTATGTGTTTTCAGGATGATGGGACTGCGATTACGTTAGATGAATATTGCAGTGCGGAACATGTGTACTTGGGCGGCAAGGATATTCTTTATGCAAAGAGTGGGGACGATGGCTGCAGTATCGATAATGAAGGCAGGTTGAAGATTTCGTTCTCTCATCTGTTCAGCAAGTTGAGTTTCTCTTTTGAGAAGGAAGGCTCTGCAGGTGGCGGAGAGACTTCTGAAGGAGGAATTTCGGAAGGAACATTGCCGGAGAGTATTGTAGCTTCAGGCATCAGCAATAAATTCACATGGACTGCATCGACAGGGGATTTCTCTACGGCCGTGCTGTCCTACGAGGAGGGGGATGCAGTGATTACGATTCAGAAGGATGCAGAAGGGAAGTACACTTGTTTTGCTGTTCCACAAGAAGTGGAAACTGTGAAACTGGATTTAGGAGATGCTTCGAGCAGCTATCTGAATGGTCTGAAACTCGAGTCCGGTAAGGCTGTGAACGTAACGCTTAAAAATCAGGGAATAACGTCCGGAGGTGAAACTGAGGCTCCTGTTGTCCCTGGCGAGTAATGGTTAACTTTTAAAATATGAGTTGTATGAAAACAGGAAATATAAGTGTGGCATTGGGGTTGTCGGTACTGTCGGTGCTTTACTCTTGCAATAACGAAAGATTCATAGACGAAACATCTGGGGAAATCAGGCAGATTGCCGTGTCACGAAATGGAGAGAATGGAGAGTGGGCAGAGGGCACAAAGCTTTTTATCTATCACGGGACTGAAACATACGGATATGAGTATAAGAGTTTGTGGAGCGCAACGGAACCTGACAAGAAACTAAGTATTGATAATGAAGGAACGTATTCTGCATATATTGTAAATCCCGATGGAAAAAATACGGCTACGGGTATTTCACTGACCGGTGATGGTGCAGCTTCTGGCGGTGGTACTGACGGTGGTGCTATTGGTGATGGTACTCCTGACGGGAACAGTGGTGCTGACGGTATTAGTAACGGTGAAACACCTGTAGAAGTGGATATGTCTTCTGCCGAGAAACTGTATTCGTTCGATTTCTTATATTCTGACAATAAGACAGCGGAGGTGGAGAACGACGTGCTGAAAGTAAACCTTGATCATGCTCTCTCGAAGATTGTTATAAAGATAGGCAATACGGAGGGAAATACAATCACTAAGGCTGTACTGAAATCAAAGTCGGGAATGACGCGCACCGGTTGGAATGAAAAATGGCTGGCAACAGGAGAGAACATTGATATCAACGCTTATTATGATTCTGAAAAGTCGACTGTCACTGCTTATGTCATCCCGCAAGCGAGTTATCAGAACAGTGTCGTACTGACGCTTTCGGATGGCTCGGAAGTATCGGCAAAAAGCTCATCTTCCAAGGATTTGGTTTCGGGAAAGGAATATATCTACAATCTCTCTTTCTCTCAAATGACGGCTTCGTTTACCGGCGAAATCACCGTAAAGGACTGGACAACGGAGAACGGCGGCAGTGCGAACCTGATTAATGTGTGGGACGGAGTAATGGTTTCTGCAAGTCTGGAAGGAAACGGGACGGAGAGTGAACCGTATCTGATAAAGTCGGGGGCGGATTTGGCTTTTGTGAGAAAAGCTATTAACGAAAAAAAACCGGATGGGGTTAATTTGTGGAATAAATTTATCCGCCTGAAGAAAGATATCGATTTGGGAGGCCATGAATGGATTCCTATAGGTACATCTGAAAATGGCTTTAGCTTTACATTTGATGGTGGAAACCATACTGTAAAGAATTTTAAGGTAATAGGAAACGGAGAATATCATGGTGGATTGTTTTTCGGAGTGCAGAATGAGAAAGCTTTAGTTTCTAATCTTATAATAGAAAACGCCATAATATATTCTTCACCTGATAACAATGGTAAGGTATTTCATGCCGGAGCTTTGGCCGGCTATTATGGGAACGGACGTATCAGCAACTGTATTGCAAGAAACTGTACTGTCATGTGTCACGAAAAGAGTGCAGGGTTCAGCGGTGGTCTTATCGGCAGCCTTAATATCAACAACGGCTTTCTTACTCTTGAAAACTGTCATGTAGAAAATTGTAAGATTAAAAGTGCTAAACACAGTGGCGGAATAGTGGGGTCTTTGGAAAACGGAAAGTTGATTGCTTGCAGTGCTATTTCGGTAGAAGTAAATGGAGTAAATGCCGGTGGAATATCGGGACAAGCATTTAAATATGATTCTGAGATAATAGGTTGTTATGCATCAGGCAAGATATCTGCCTCGACTTATGCCGGTGGAATTTCCGGTGCGGCAAGAGGTAAAATGATCGGATGCTATTCTGCCGGTATCGAGCAACTGTCTTCTGATAAAAATAATAGTGTCGGAACTTTGATAGGAAGGTATATTATAGAGAATAAGACCGGAGACAAGTATGTATCAGAAAACAGTTTTTCCTATTATTATAATCCTGATGGGACTGGAGATATAGGCTGCATAGCTTTGCATTCCACTAAAGCCAATACGTCACCTATAACTGAAAGTAAATTGCAGTTGGGAGAGGAAGTATCTGCCATAACGGAGTTTACAGACGAAAAGATTACCGCCATGAATGCAGCAATTGCAAAGTTTGGTTATGAGTATGTGAAATCAGAAGACAATCCAGTCTTCCCATATATAATAAGTAAGAAGGAAGTGTCGGAGGTAGAATAATAAACATAAATTCAGAGAGTATGAAAACAAAATCGATTATATATTCAGCTGCTGTGCTTTCGGTGGCTTTTGTATCGTGTCAGAAGGAAACTGTAAAGCAGGACAATGCGGACTGCGGCATAGTTGCATCATTTGATATAAATAATATTGAAAGCCGCGCGGACGGTTCGGAACTATCTGACTTCTATTTATATATAGACCAGCCGGTGGGAACAGACTATTATGTAGTGTTAAGCAAAGGTGATGGTAGCGAATGGAAGGCATATCAGTGTGACGTAAGTGGAAATATAACAACTACGGAACAGACTGTTTTACTGACGGATGATGTGGCCAATATAAAGGCTGTGGCATTCGATATCGAGGATATGGTTGTGACAAAGGAGCAATGCTTGTCTTCAGTTCCTCTTTCGAGAGAGTCTTCTGTTTCTCCGGACAATGCTTTTAATAAGGATATCATCTATGCTTCCACATCTGAAGTGGACGTACAGCAGGATGGAAACGTGGGGGATGAAACAGGCACGCCGGCTGATAACAGCGGAATAATAACGATTAGTGCCGAAGGTGTGATTACCATCAGCATGGAGCATCTCTTAGGTAAATTTTCAGTAGAGTGTCCGGGATTGCCGGAGGAGAATAGTATCACCGCTCTGTCATTGTCGTCCGCAAAGGTTATTCAGTCATGGAAGCCTTCAGTAAACGAATTTGTTCTGAGCGATGAAGCTGCGGAGGTGGATTTGAATATTGAAAGCAAATCTTTTTATCTTCATCCTCAGACGATAGAGAATGCTGTAGTGGAGATGACTGTTTCGGCTTCCGCACTGACTGTTTCGGACGGAACGGACGTAAGCGAGGAGATATACTCGGCTTCGCTCGGTACGGTAGTGATTAAAAGGAATGTGGAAAGCAAATTCACTCTAAATTATTAATCCTTATTGATATCTATACATGAAATCACATCTTATATTAGCAACATTACTTATGATGGGGATGTCTGCATGCAACAAGATCGGAAGAGCACACGTCTGAACTCC
>ERZ809706.267-NODE-267-length-22153-cov-32.8216_pt1 | contig 22153 bp, 19 predicted proteins | sample MGYA00520257_ERZ809706 | MGnify/ENA primary metagenome ERZ809706 (study PRJEB31588, sample SAMN03401203) | human gut metagenome | study: EMG produced TPA metagenomics assembly of the PRJNA231909 data set (A prospective, longitudinal analysis of the...
ACGACCTCTCTATTAATAAGTATAAGGAGATAGAGCGTGAGAAGGTGGAATACGAGCCTGTAAAGGATATTCTAGTAAGACTGGAAGAGAATGAAGGCAAGTTCCTGAAGGGTTACAGAGATTTGTGCAAGATGCTGGAAGAAGATGAAAAGAAGGAGGAAATGGTATGAGAAAGGGATGGGAATATAAGAAGCTGGGGGAAGTGTGCGCCTTAACAATGGGACAATCTCCTGACGGAAATAGTATTAATGAGGTTAACGGAATTGAATTTCATCAAGGCAAAACATGTTTTGGCGAACGTTTTCTCGGCATTTCGCCTTTATATAGTAATGCTCCAACAAAACTTGCCGAAGCCCATAGTGTGCTATTGTGTGTAAGAGCACCAGTTGGTTATCCTAATATAACAGATAGAAAAATATGTATTGGTAGAGGACTTTGTGCATTATACGCAAAACGGGAAATTGACAATTCATTTCTCTATTATTCATTATTAGGAAAACAATCATATTTTGAAAAAAATGCGACTGGCTCAACATTTAAGGCCATTTCCTCAAAGATAGTATCAAATACAACACTTTCAATTCCACCCCTATCCACTCAACTTGCAATAGTTTCCGAACTTGACAAGATAAACGAGTTGATTCGTTTGAAGAAGGAGCAGCTTAAAGATTTCGACAATCTCGCTCAAAGCCTCTTCTATGAGATGTTTGGAGACCCAGTGGAGAATGAAAAGGGATGGGAAGCGAAGAAGCTGGGAGAAATCGGTGAATTTAAAAATGGTCTTAACTTCAGTAAAGACGAAAATGGCCATTCGATTAAATTTTTGGGAGTTTCAGATTTTCAAAACAAGAAAAGTATTGCATCCGACCAATTAGACTGCATTTCACTCTCAGAGTGTGTACAAGAAGACTATTTATTAAAAACTGGTGATATTGTATTTGTTCGCTCTAATGGTAAGAAAGAATTAATAGGCCGAAGTGTCAAAATGTACATTACAGAACCAACAACCTATAGTGGTTTTTGTATTAGATGCAGAATTACGGATGAGAAGGTTGATAAAGATTATATTGCAATTCTCTTAAAGACACCAATAATCCGACAATTTATGACAAACTCCGGACGAGGATGTAACATTTCGAATCTGAATCAAAAAATACTGAATTCAATTCCTACAATCCTCCCACCCCTCCCCCTCCAGCGTCTCTTTGCCCAGCGCATAGAGCAAATCGAGCGAGAGAAATCGGAGGTTCAGAAGTCCATCCAGGATCTCGAAACCCTGCTGGCTTCCCGCATGCAATACTGGTTTGAATAGGAGTTGAAGACGGCTTTAAAATATCGCCCACAAAAATATAACAACAATTAAAAATAAAAACGACAATGAAGAATTTTGACTTTATCAAAAAGCTGGAAGAGGAGATTCCTGCCTTCCACCAGCTACACGCATACTGCGATAAGGCAGAAATCTTTCAGAAGGCATTCCCCGAAGATAGTGCCACCAATGCCCGCAAGGCTCTGGAATGGCTCGTCAAGAACCATCTGGCTATGGCGAAGGTGACGCTGGAACCCCACGAAACACTCAGCCAGATGCTCAAACGCCCGGAAATAGATGCGTTCGTCAACGAAGACTGGGAACTGATACAGGATATGCGCACGGTAAAGAAAATAGGCAACTATGCCGCTCATACCGGAACACAGAAGATAAGAAAGAACGATGCTTTCATCTGCCTGCGTGCCCTCTATCATGTAGCCTGCGGTTTCCTCTACCGCTGGCAGGCAATCCGCGAAATAGCAGCCTTCGATGCTACGCTCATTCCGCAAGACTTCACCCAGGTTCATGCTGCTGACAATTCAGAACCAGCAGTTTCGCCTGATCTGAAGCACCATGTTCCTCACGATGCCATCGAGCACCCTAAGCCACCGACCCAGCAGCCAGCAGAATCACTTGAAAGCGAAGTCATTACCCGCCAATGCCTCATCGACTATATGCTGAACGAAGCCGGCTGGGAAATACTCCACGCAAAGGGCGACATACAGGGCGGCAAGGCCGGCATTGAAATCAAGATAGAAGGGATGGACAGGAAATTCCACTCTTCAGGCATCGGCTACGCCGACTATGTGCTCTTTAGCAAGGACAGCAAACCGCTGGCGGTGATAGAAGCCAAAAGCACCATCTACAGCCCGGAAACGGGACGCAAACAGGCCATCGAGTATGCAGATTGCCTGGAGAAGAAGTATGGCGTGCGCCCGGTAATTTATTACACCAACGGATACACAACAAAGGTGATAGACGGACTCGACTATCCGCCTAGAAACGTCATTTCCTTCCACAGTTACAACGACCTGGAATATCTGATTCAGAAACGGAGTCGCTCCCCTATTACCAACCTGGCGATAGACGATGAAATCACCAACCGACCCTATCAGAAAACCGCCATCAAGAGTCTGGTGGAATGGCTCAACAGGAAGCATCGCCGTGGTCTGCTCGTGCTGGCCACCGGAACGGGCAAGACGCGCGTAAGCATCTCGCTCTGCAAGCTGCTCTACAACAACAGCAAATGGCTCAAGAATGTTCTGTTTCTTGCCGACCGCAAGGAACTGGTGAAGCAGGCGCACGAAAAATTCGAAGAGTTCCTGCCTAGCCAGCCGATGTCCTGCCTCTCGGAAGATGATAAGCCAGACACGAACGCCCGCATCGTGTTCTCAACCTATCAGACGATGATCAACTATATCAACACCGAACCCCTGGAATTCTCCATCGGCCATTTCGACCTCATCATCATCGACGAGGCCCACCGCAGCGTGTTCGGCAAATACGGCGCCATCTTCCAGTATTTCGATTCGCTGCTCATCGGTCTCACCGCCACCCCAAGAGCCGAGATAGACAAGAACACCTTCCAGCTGCTGGAACTGGAGAACGAGCCTAACTTTGAATACACCTATGAGGAGGCTATACGTGATGAATATCTGCGCCCCTACCGCCTGAAGAAATGCAACTCGAAGATGATCAACCGGGGCATAAAATACGACGATTTGAGTGCGGAGCAGCGTGAGCAGCTGGAAAAGGTATGGGAGTATGAGAAGGCTATGAAGGGCATTCCGAAGGAAAAGGAATATCATAGAGACATACAGGGCAACGAGATTTTCAACTATCTGATTAACGATGATACCATCGATAATGTATTGTCAGAATTAATGACAAACGGACTGAAGGTACATAGTGGTGAGGACGTGGGCAAGACCATCATCTTTGCCTACAACCACAAGCATGCCGAGCGCATCGTGGAGCGCTTTAACCAGCTCTATCCCGAGCGTGGTGCTGACTACTGCCAGCTGATAGACAACCAGGTGAAGAACCATTCTGCCATCATCGCCGACTTCAAGATGGAAGCCAAGATGCCGCAGATAGCTGTATCGGTGGACATGCTCGACACAGGTATCGATGTGCCTGAGATTCTGAACCTTGTATTCTTCAAGATTATCAAGTCGAAGATTAAGTTTGAGCAGATGATAGGCAGAGGAACCCGTCTCTGCAAGGACCTTTTCGGTCCGGGCGAAGACAAGCAGGAATTCTACATCTTCGACTGGTGCGGCAATTTCGATTTCTTCTCGAAGCAGGGCGACGACATTCATCCATCCGACAGCAAATCGCTCACCGACCGGCTCTTCTGCCTGCGCCTGGATATTGCCAAGGAGCTGCAGAGCGCCGAGCATCAGGAGAAGGAATTTGACAAGCAGCTGCATGATGAGCTGAAGACCCTGCTCCATCAGCAGGTGGCAGCCATCGGCAAGGAGCGCAAGGAGGCTCGCCCATGGCTGAACATCATAGAGCCTTACAGGAATCAGGAAAAATGGACCTGCCTGTCGGAATTGGATGTATCGCGGCTTAAGAAGATTGGACATCTTATCAAAGTGGATAAGGACGACGAGGAAGCCAAGCGTTTCGACATCGTGATGCTCCACATCATGCTTTCGCTCATCGACACAACCAGGCGTGTGGGTCAATTCCGCAAGGTGGTAGTAAACATCGCCGCCATCCTGGAGAAGAAGGCCTCCATCCCGGCTGTGATGGAGCGCATCGACATCATCCGCAAGGTTCAGAAGCCTGTGTTCTGGGAAAATGAATCGCTGGATGCGCTGGAGCATGTGCGCAGGGAACTGAGAGGACTGGTTCATCTGCTGAAGGAGCAGCGTGGCGGCAAGAAGTTTATCATCGACATAGAAGACACCTACACCAAAGTGGAAGGTGTCGAGGATGAGGTAATCAAGACCAGCTACAAGCAGCGTGTAATCGACTATCTGGCAGAGAACAGCAACAACGATACACTGCGCAAGATTCAGCATTTCGAGCAGCTGACCTCTGCCGACATAGAGGAGTTGGAGCGCATCTTCTTTGAGGAGCTGGGCACCAAGGATGAGTATAACGAGCTTACCGAGGGCCATCCGTACAAGAACAATGTGGCTGCGTTTATCCGTGTAATCAACGGCATAGACCGCAAGAAGGCGCTTCAGATCTATCAGCAGTTTATAGAGGGTTACAACCTCACCTCAGAGCAGGAGCTTTATCTGAAGAACATCCTGGATTACATCAGCATGAACGGCGACATAGAAACCCGCAACTTCCTGGAGTATCCGCTGAAAGATCTGAAATGGCGCGAAACTTTCGGCGACACGTTTGTTAATCTCAAGGATTTCATCAAGCAGATGCACCGGGTGATTATTGCGTAAGGGGCAGAAATTGTCTATGGTAAAAGAAAGCGACCGCTCACCTCATGATTTCTGAGGAGAGCGGTCGTTTCCGGTCATGAAGGTCAAGGTCATTAAGGATTTCGGTTTTTCAAATTATCCCCCAATATCCCTCTATCTTATAAAATAAGGTTAAATCAAGTTCGCCCTGCAAACAAAATCCATCCATAAAATCACTTTTCTGAATATTTTTTGTATTTTTGCAGATATATTGCGCTAATATGGGAATTGAGCATGGCTTATCCTCCTAGATTACAGGCGCATAATGAATAATCAAAAATTAAGTAAATATGGACATGGCAAAATATATAGGTGAGACTACTGAATACGATAAGAAGCAGGAAGTGGAACGCCGTAAAGTGAAAAGTTGGCTGAAGAGCGTCAGCGCCTTTGCCAATGGCAGTGGCGGTTGCCTATTGTTTGGTATTGCCGATGACGATACTATCATAGGGTTGACCGATGCCAAGACTGATGCCGAATTTATCAGTCAGAAAATAAAGGAGCGCATTGATCCTATGCCGCAAATCGACTTGAAGATAGAGCGTGTAGAAGACAAGGAATTGCTCATTCTTCATGTGCATGGAGGCGAAGATACACCCTATTATTATATAGGCGACAGCGTTCTTGAAACCTTTGTGCGCATTGGCAACGAATCGGTTGTGGCTGATAGTACCGAACATAAGCGTCTGGTACTAAGAGGTCGCAACTCTTCATTCGATGCACGCCCAAGCGATGAAATGTTTGAAGATTATGCATTTTCTAAGCTTCGCAGCCGCTACTATGCCTGGAATGGGCTTAGTTTCGACAAAAAACATTACCGTTCGTTTGGCTTGGTTGACAATAAGGGAATACTTACCTATGCCGGTCTGTTGATGGCAGACGAATGTCCATTGCGCCAAAGCCGTGTATTCTGCACAAGATGGAACGGCAAGACAAAAGCTGGAGGAAGCATTGATGCACTCGACAGCGCAGAGATTACAGGCGGACTTGTAACTCTTCTCGAAGACACCATGTCCTTCATTCGTCGCAACAATCGTACACTTTGGTATAAAGAACCGATGCAGCGCATCGAGATTCCTCAATATATGGAACGTTGCGTGATGGAAGTTGTAGTGAATGCCCTGGCTCATCGCGACTATCTGATTCAAGGTAGCGAGGTGCATGTGGATATGTACGATGACCGTATGGTGATTTACTCTCCAGGCTCCATGCCGGAAGGAAGACTTATCCAGACGATGAACTTAGAAGATATTCCTTCTGTCAGACGCAATCCGGTTATCGCAGATATCTTTGCTCAGTTGGGTTATATGGAGCGTAAAGGTTCGGGCATGGGCAAAATCATCAATCCAATCAAAGCACTTCCCTACTTTGAGGAAAGGATGCTTCCAAGCTTCTTCTCCGACCGTGCCCAGTTTACTGTCACATTTCCCAATATGATTTTAGCATGGCAGGAATCTCATCCAAATATTGAGGTAAACTTTGTGGAAAATGAAGGTGATACTCAAGGTGATACTCAAGGTGATACTCAAGGTGATACTCAAGATGTCCCTCAAGGTGGCACTCAAGGAAAAGACTTAGATAAATGGATAGAATATCAAGTAGCTGTTTATCCTAAAATAACAACAGGTGAACTGGCTCAACTATCAGGGAAAAGCATTATAACCATCAAGCGTCGTATTGCAAAAATGCCTCATATTGTGTATGTTGGCAGTGGCTATAGTGGTCATTGGGAAGTAAGGAAAAAGGAATGAAACAAGAGTTTAAGCCAGCATCCATCCAATCTACTACATAAAGATACAGACAATACAATATAAGCATGAAGAAGATATTATTCCTACACGGATTCTTCGCCACGGGCAGCTGTCCGATGGCAAGAGCCTTGAAAGAGGCGTTTGAGGGGACGGCGGTGGTGCTGACTCCCGATCTCCCATTGCACCCAAAGGAGGCACTGAAGGAGATTCGCTCCATCATCGACCGGGAGCAGCCCGACTTGCTTCTGGGCAACAGCTGCGGCTCTTTCCTCGCCCAGATGCTGGCTCCGGTGGTGGGCATTCCTGCCCTGCTCGGCAATCCGTATTTCATGATGACGGATTTTCTGAAGGAGCGCATCGGCGAGCATGAATACAAGGCGCCGAGAAGGGACGGCAATCAGCGGCTTGTGATTGACGAGGCGCTGATAGAGGAGTTTGCGGAACTGGAAGCCGTGCAGTTTGACCATTGCAACCCTTATTATAAGAATTGTGTGTGGGGACTTTTTGGTGAGCAGGACACCCTGGCTCACTTCTCCCCTCTCTTCCTGGAACATTACAACCAAGCCTTCCATTTCCCTGGCGGTCATACGCCTACAGAGCAGGAGGTAAAGACCTGGTACGCTCCCCTTGCCCAGAAAATGCTGATGGAGTTTTCAGCAAAGGAAGAAAGATAGTTCCAGCACTTTAAGGGCGGCGAATACAAGTTCATCCATTCTGCCTTCGACTCCGAGACTCAGAAGCGCATGGTGGTTTATCAGGCTCTCTATGGAGACCAAGCCTATTGGGTAAGACCGGAAGATATGTTCTTCGGGAAAGTTACGAGGGACGGCAAAACTTTTAATCGTTTCACGGAAATAGATAAATAATTATGGAGACATTTAATAACGTAATAAACAGTGGCCAGCTTGTTCTGGTCGATTTCTTTGCTACATGGTGCCAACCTTGCAAGGCGATGCACCCCATTCTGGAGCAGGTAAAGAGTGTATTGGGCGACCGCATCCGAATCATCAAGGTGGATGTAGATAAGTACGGCGTAACTGCAAGCCAATACCGCATCCAATCCGTTCCTACGCTGATGCTCTTCCGAAACGGAGAAGTATTGTGGCGCACAAGCGGTGTGGTAGATAAAGCCGAACTTCTGGCTACGCTTGATCCTTTCTTGACATAAAAGAATAAAGGAGTAACAATAGGAAAATGAGTATGAACACTTTACATAGTTATCTCGCCTACTATCTCCTTGCTATCAATGCAGTTACATTCATCGTGTACGGCATTGACAAATACAAGGCGAAGAAAGCCAAGTGGCGCATTTCCGAAGCCACGCTTTTGTTGCTGGCTGTTCTTGGAGGAAGCATCGGGGCATGGATTGGAATGAAAGTCTGGCACCATAAGACGATGCACAAGAAATTCAAATACGGCATTCCTGCCATTCTGCTGATACAGATTGCGCTGATGGCGTATTTACACATGAATTAAAAAACAAAATAAATAACGAAGTATATGAAAAGTTTTGCACCAAAGCCGTGGGTAGTACCACAGCCTGTGCTGATTATCGGCACATATAATAAGGAAGGAGTTGCCAACGCAATGAACGCTGCCTGGGCAGGACAGTGGGACATGAAGGAGATTATGATCTCGATGGGAAATCACGTCACCACAGACAACCTGAAACTTGGCGGTGAGTTTACCGTTGCCTTCGCTACCAAGAAAACCATGGTGGCTTCTGATTTCGTGGGCATTGTTTCTGCCAAGAACGCCCCGAAGAAGATGGAGAAGACTGGATGGAACATCGAGAAGGCGACTATGGTCAACGCTCCTGTGTTCACCGATTTCCCGATGACCCTGGAGTGCCGCATCAAGGAGAAGTATGACGAAAGCGAAACCGGCTATTATCTCATTGCCGAAATCGTCAATATTCTTGTAGATGAGAAGTATCTGGCTGAAGACGGAAATCCAGACATGGAGAAGATGGAACTGATTGTCTACAATCCTATTCATCATAGCTATATCCAGCTGGGCGAGAAAGTCGGTAACGCTTTCTCAGACGGCAAGGCTTTGAAATAATCAACGTAATTTTCGACTCACAAACAATGAATCCAATAGCAATACGTCTGCTTTCGCAGCAGCTCATCTGCCCTCAATTTGATACTCCCCAAAAGGTGGTGTCTCATTTTGGAGCCATGCAAGCCCAGGATTACCGGATGGTAAGATGGGCTGTGATGATGCGTACTCGCAAACCATCTTCCATCGCTTTCAAAAAAGCATTCGATGAGGGTGAGATAGTCCGTCTTCACCTGCTGCGTGGCACTTGGCAACTGGTTTCAAATGAAGACTATTGGTGGATGCTGGACCTGATTTCACCTAAGGCAACTTCTGTTGTAAAAGGATGGATGAAGAGTAATAAAATCAGCATCGATGATTCTGAGCTCAATCTGATTCACGAGATATTTGTTCAAAAAACCGATGAGATGCAGTCTGTAACAAGCAAAGACCTGAACGAGGCTTTGCTCGAAAAGGGCATCATCATGGACAAACATCGCCTATCCTACCACATTCGCTTTAACGAATTGAACGGTACTTTCTGCAGCGGCAATCTTCTTCCTACAAAGGCGACATACAGTCTCACAGAAAAGAAGGTTCCAAGAACAGCCAGGCTGGAACGTGATGAAATGCTGATGCTTCTGGCAAGAAAATATTTTCAGAGCCATTCGCCAGCCACATTCGAAGATTATGTCTGGTGGTCAGGACTGAGCACTTCTGATTGCCAACGAGGCATTGAGTTGCTTGGTTCAGAACTGAGGGTTGAAAAATGGAAAGACTATCAGTTCTACCTGCATGAATCATGTCGAACACGTGGATTCAGAAGAGGAAAGACTCATCTGATAGCTCCCTTTGATGAATATCTGATTGGTTATAAAAGCCGGGAATTAGTAATCCATCCACATCAAATGCCGTCTGCATACACTAATAATGGCATTTTCTTTCCTGTTATCGCCCATGATGGCAGAATTTGCGGCAACTGGATTCCTTGGGAGAAAAATCTCAACATCAGTTATTTTGATTCGATAGAAAAGGATTTGTCATTTGAGAAGCAATGGAATACATTTAATGAAACGATAAAGAAAAAATAAATGACTATTGATACAACAAACCTCTGTTCGCACCTTCAAAAGAAGTTGTTTGAACCTGAGGGCGTATATTATCCTATCTGGCAAGCCATGCAGAATGATGAGGAGTTGACAGCCGTAGTTCGCTCACGACAGCTTCATATTTATCGTAATGGTAAAAAGATTCTCATTCTCGCTGGCAAGGCTCAGCCGAAGATTATCAGAGAGGATAAACTGAATGAATTGATAATAAGATAAAGAACGAAGCTTATGAACTTTCCAGAAATATATTCAGCGTCAGGCATGATAGAACTGATCCAGAAGATCGGCTTCCTCCCTCTCCTTGATAGTGGCATTGAAGGATTCTCAGCCGAAGACATCGTGGCGGAAGACTGCGGTTACGTAAGACTTCCTGAAGGCGGTTGGGACTGGCCGCTATGGAAATGGAAGGGCGCAATCGTTCAGGAAATGCCGTGTATGTACGGAAAGTTCTTTAACAAGAAGGCTGGATTCATCAGCCAGGAATGGTGGCCGGACTTCTGTAACTACAGAAGAAGCAAATACTCTCGCCCTGATGATGAATCAATAGAAGGAGCCATTCTCAGCACGCTTCAATCTACCGGTAGTCTCATCACAAGAGAACTTCGGGCAGCCTGCGGTTTCACCGGCAAGGGAATGAGAAGCAAGTTTGACGGTTATCTCACCCGACTGGAAATGGCGACTTACATCGTGACCGAGGATTTCATCTATCCTCGTGACAAGCACAATCACGAATATGGCTGGGGATGGTCGCTGCTCAATACTCCCGAAGATCTCTATGGCAGGGAGGCTTGCCAATGCAATCGCACTCCCCAGGAATCTTATCAGAGGATTTTCGAGCATCTGAAAGAAATCCTGCCTGACGCTTCGGATAAACAGATCATTAAATTAATTGGATAAAAATGAGAAAGGAATAAAGAGTAATGTGAAGGCGTGGAGATGAAATATGGAAGAATGGAATAAATCTCCGATAATGGTAAAATCTTCCGAAAACCAGGTATAAGCTCTTTAGGAGAATGTGCGTATCTTTGCACCCAAGAAATTTAAAAGGCTTAGGATTATGAAGGAATTATTCTTTAATACAATACAGGAGTTCAACGACTACATTGGGGTGAAAACGCTTCATCCTCTGGTAAGCATTGCACGTGTAGAGAACACCTCTCCGATACAGGAGGCTGTGCACCATTACGGACTTTACGCCCTCTTCCTGAAGGAAAACAAGGGCTGCAAATTGTCATACGGCAGAACAGAATATGATTTTGACGAGATGACCGTCACCTCGTTTGCTCCAGGTCAGTCGATTAAGGTTGAACCCATTCCTGGAGTACCGCTTGCCAAATATACGGTATTGGCTTTCCATCCCGAGTTGCTCAACCGCACCCAGCTTGGCAAGAACATCTCCCGATATGAGTTCTTCGACTATACAAGCGACGAAGCACTACATCTATCCGCTGCCGAGGTAAGCATCTTCCGTGATGTACTCTCAATGATTAAGCAGGAACTTCAGCATCCTATAGATAGACATTCGCGGGAACTCATCGTTTCAAACATCGAGTTGCTGCTGAACTACTGCCTGCGCTTCTACGACCGACAGTTTATCACACGCGAGGAGATAAATCATTCGGTGGTAAAGAAGTTCATCTCTCTGCTCGATGAATACATTGCTCGGAAAGCAGAGCGTGAGGGGCTGCCTACCGTAGCCTACTTTGCCGACAAATGCTGCTATTCTACCAAATATTTCGGTGAATTAGTCAAGACAGAGACTGGCAGAACCGCTAAGAGTATGATCAACGACCGACTGCTTTCTGCAGCCCGCCAACTACTTGTAGATGAAACCTTAACCATTACGCAAGTCAGCCAGCGCCTCGGCTTTGAATATTCTCAGCACTTCGTCCGCTTTTTCAAGGCACAGACGGGAAAGACTCCAAGCGAGTACCGCAAAACTGCTTAAATATAATGAAGCATATATAGAATAACTGTTATTTTTTACATCAAAGATGTTTTCTGGAGAAGAATTTGAAAATATGGAGAAGATTTAAAAAAAAATGATACAATGAAGAAAATAGTACAGACAGCAGGGCGCACCCAGTTGGGTGAGTTTGCCCCAGAGTTCGCTCACCTCAACGACGACATCCTCTTCGGAGAAGTATGGAGCCGCAATGACCTGCTTTCATTGCGCGACCGCAGTTTAGTAACAATCACTTCGCTCATCAGCCAAGGAATCACCGATAACTCGCTGAAATATCACTTGCAGTCGGCAAAGAATAACGGAATTACCCGCACGGAAGCGGCAGAGATTATTACTCACATCGCCTTCTACGCAGGTTGGCCAAAGGCCTGGGCTGCCTTCAATCTGGCAAAGGAGGTATGGAACGAAGATGTGAAAGGAGAAGACGCTAAGTCTGCTTTCCTGCGCGAGATGATATTCCCTATTGGCGAACCCAACACAGCTTACGCCAAATACTTCAAAGGCAACAGTTATCTGGCACAAATATCTGATAGTCAGATACCTTTCTTCAACGTTACCTTTGAGCCTGGCTGCCGTAACAACTGGCATACGCACCACGCCACAAAGGGTGGCGGACAAATGCTGGTAGGTGTAGCCGGACGTGGCTGGTATCAGGAGGAAGGCAAGCCTGCGCAGGAAATCCTCCCCGGCACAGTCATCCACATTCCTGCCAACGTGAAGCATTGGCATGGTGCCGCAAAAGACAGCTGGTTTGCCCACCTCGCCTTTGAAATACCTGGCGAGAACACATCCAACGAGTGGCAGGAGGCTGTAAGCGATGAGGAATATAACAAGATAAAATAACAATAAGATTTATGACTTCACTTCAAGAAAGACTGTTCACCATGCAGGATAAGCAGTATGCTGCTTTCCATGCGAAACTGACACCGGGAGTGCCTATGGAAAGTTTCATAGGCATTCGTGTGCCTGTGCTCCGCAAGTTCGCAAAAGAATTTACAAAGGAGAAAGAATGCGAGGAGTTCCTTCAGCAGCTTCCTCACGAATACTACGATGAGAACATGCTTCACGGACTCCTCATTTCCGAGGTGAAGGACTACGAGGAATGCATTCGTCTTACAGACAGTTTCCTGCCATTCGTGGACAACTGGGCTGTTTGCGACATTATGTCTCCGAAGGTGTTTGCCAAACACAAGAAGGAGCTATTGGCGAAGATCAAGACTTGGAGTAAATCGTCACACGTTTATACTTGTCGTTTTGGAATAGAGGCGCTTATGTCTCATTACCTGGATAAAGACTTCAAGGCAGAGTATCTTGAAATTCCTGCATCAGTAAGGAGCGAAGAGTATTACGTAAAGATGATGGTAGCCTGGTTCTTCGCCACCGCCCTTGCCAAGCAATGGGACCAGGCGATTCCCTACATCGAGCAACAACGCCTTGCTCCCTGGACGCACAACAAGACCATCCAGAAGGCCATCGAGAGCTACAGAATCACGCCCGAGCAGAAGGAATATCTGCGGACATTGAAGATAAAATAATTATGACACAAGATACATCTACATATTACGTTTGGATAGGTGGCTCATGTGATTATGGTCATAAAGAGCGAGCTGGTGGTGCTGCCGTTGTGATTGAGCATAACGGCAACATCATCAGCCGTGATGCAATCAGCGACTTGCACACCACGGAGTTCCGCATGATGCTAACCCTCATGGTGAAGGTAATGCAGGAAATACCGGAAGGTTCCGACATTCTCTTCCTGACCAATGCCGCCTATATTCAGAACTTTGACAAGACTCCAACGGCTAAATCAGCCAACCGAACGAGCAGCGAGAGCAAAGATGCAAGCTCGCTTGCAATCTCTGCCGAGTCGCGAGGGAGGAAGGCGAGAGCCAACTCCGACTTGATCATTCAATGCATCGAGGAAAAGAAAAGGCACAACTCAGTCGGGGTCAAGATTGTGCAATATCACAAGAGTCCACTGCTGATAGAAACCCACGATAGGGCTACGGAAGCAATGGCAAAGACAAGAAAGGAGTTTCATCTGAAAAACAAGTAAATGTTTAGGAGCTATTTCCGGTCATTAAGGTCACGGTCATTATGGTCATTAAGGATTTCAACTTCTCTATTCTGGTAACACATTAGCGCTTTTTGATAACACATTTGTAACACACATGGATGATTTCTCAATACACCAAATTCATAACATATTGATTAGCAGCTATTTATGAAAAGAGTACATAAAAGAGGAATAAGTGATAAAATATATTTAAAAACAAAAAAGAACAACAGAGATAAGTGCCTATAAATAAGCAGCTTACTACTATTGTTCTCTCACGCTATTTTTGTACAAATAAGTTTCATTTTGCTTATTATAGTGATTCCGTTGGGGTTCGAACCCAAGACCCACAGCTTAGAAGGCTGTTGCTCTAATCCAACTGAGCTACGGAACCAACACTTTTAAATCGCAAACCAGCTAACCAACAACGCAATCAGCCACTTTTCTTATTTGCGGCTGCAAAGGTACATATATTTTTTGAATACACCAAACTTTTTCTCACTTTTTTCTTTTTTTATGCTTAAATATCGCAAAAAATAACTACCTTTGCATCCGTTAGGAGCAAGAAACTGCATTCTGACCCCGAAAGAGAAGAGATTTTTATAACGCATATTCAAACATAAAACATACGCAAATGAAAAAGTTAATCTTTTCAGTAGCCCTGCTCTCAGCAGCACTCTCTGCCAGCGCAGAAGAACATCCGCTCTGGATGCGCTACCCAGCCATCTCGCCCGATGGCACTACCATCGCCTTCGCTTATAAAGGCGACCTCTACAGTGTTTCTGTCAACGGCGGTGAAGCACGACAGCTCACAACCCATGCAGCCTTCGATTCGCATCCTGTATGGAGCCCTGACAGCAAGAAAATTGCCTTCCAGTCTAACCGCGAAGGAAGTCTCGACATCTTTGTAATCGATGCAAAAGGCGGTGCTCCTACCCGACTCACCACCAACAGCGGCAGCGAAACACCTATCGCCTTTGCAGACAACGACCATGTGCTCTACTCTGCCAGTCTGCAGCCTACAGCCCAGAGCATCATCTTCGGCGACAACACATTCCCACAAGTATATAAGGTAAGCACCAAGGGCGGAAGACCAGAACTCTTCTCTACCCTCACCATGGAGAATATCAGCATCGCCAAGAACGGCGACATTCTCTACCACGACAAAAAGGGATATGAAGACCCTTGGCGCAAACACCAGAAATCACCTATCGCACGCGACATCTGGCTGAAGAGTAACGGAAAGTTTACCAAGCAGACTACCTTTGCCGGCGAAGACCGCTCGCCAGTATGGACATCAGACGAGAAATCATTCTTCTATCTGAGCGAGCAGGACGGCACATTCAATATCTACCGCCGCAGCCTCAACAGTTCAAGCGACAAGCAGATTACCCACCACAAAGGCAATCCGGTAAGATTCCTCACCGCATCCAGCGCCGACCTGCTCTGCTACGGATATGATGGCGAAATCTACACCGTGAAAGAAGGTGGAGAGCCTCAGAAGGTGAACATCTCCATTACAACAGATAATGACGCTCCAAGCCTCGTACGTCAGATTAAAAGCTGGGGAGCTACAGAGATTTCCGTTTCGCCAGACGCCAAGGAAGTGGCTTTCGTGATGCATGGCGACGTATACGTAACTTCTGTAGAATACACCACTACCAAGCGCATTACCGACACACCGCAGCAGGAGCGCGACCTGAGTTTCTCGCCAGACGGCAGAGCCCTGGTCTATGCAGCCGAGCGCAACGGCGTATGGCAGATTTACCAGTCTAAGATCAAGAACGAGAAAGAGAAGAACTTCACCTACGCTACCGACATCGAGGAAGAGCAGTTGGTGAAAACAGGCGTTACATCACAGTATCCACAATACTCTCCTGACGGCAAGGAAGTGGCTTTCTTCGAAGACCGCGCTGCACTTCGCATCATCAATCTGAAATCGAAGGAAATCCGCACCGTGCTCGATGGCAAATACGTCTACTCTTACAGCGATGGAGACATCGCTTTCGAATGGTCGCCAGACAGCAAATGGCTCCTTTCAACCTATATCGGCAACGGCGGCTGGAACAACCAGGATATTGCACTGGTAAAGGCTGACGGCAAGGAGGTTCACAACCTGACCAATTCCGGCTACAGCGACAGCAACGGCAAATGGGTGCTCGACGGTAAGGCAATGCTCTTCCTGAGCGACAGAGCCGGCTACCGCAGTCATGGAAGCTGGGGAGCAGAAGACGATGCCTACATCATGTTCTTCGACCTGGATGCCTACAACCGCTTCAACATGAGCAAGGAAGAAATAGAACTGGCTGACGCCAACAAGGACGAAAAGGAGAAGAAGGAAGACGAGAAGAAGGAAGAGGCTAAAAAGAAGGCTGACGAAAAGCAGAAGAAGACCGGAAAGATAGAGGTGGAAAAAGTGAAGCCACTGGAGCTGGACATCGAAAACTGCCGCGACAGAATCGTACGCCTCACCGCAAACTCTTCGCACATGGGCGATGCTGTGCTCTCTAAAGACGGCGACAAGCTCTACTACCAGGCAGCCTTCGAGGATGATTACGACCTCTGGCAGCACGACCTGAAGGACGGCTCTACCAAGCTCGTGATGAAGGGCGTAGGCCAGGGCAACCTGCAGACCGACAAGGATGTGAAGAACCTCTTCATCTGCAACGGAAGCAGCATCAAGAAGGTGGATCTGAGCGGATTCAGCACCAAGGACATCAGCTTTGAGGCTAACTTCAACTATAAGCCAGCCGAGGAGCGCCAGTATCTCTTCGACCACATATGGCGACAGGTGAAAGACAAGTTCTACGACCCTAAGATTCATGGTGTTGACTGGGAAGGTTACCGCAAGACCTATGAGAAGTTCCTGCCTTACATCAACAACAATTTCGACTTCCAGGAGATGTTGAGCGAAATGCTTGGCGAGCTGAACGCTTCGCATACAGGAGCCCGCTACTACGCTTCGAACAGCGCGCTTACCACCGCCAATCTGGGAGTATTCTTCGATCCTCAGTATCAGGGCAACGGCCTGAAGATTCAGGAGATTATCAAGCGTGGTCCTTTCGATGTGAAGAATACGGGCGTTACAGCCGGCAGCATCATCGAGAGCATCGACGGCGAGGAGATTAAAGCCGGAATGGACTACTTCCCATTGCTCGACGGAAAGGTTGGCAAGAATGTACGCCTCGGCATCAGAAACGCCAAGGGTAAGAAGATGGAGGTTACAGTGAAGGCTATCTCTCAGGGCAAACTCAACAACCTGCTCTACAAGCGATGGGTAGACCGCAACCGCGCTTTCGTTGACAGTATTTCGGGCGGACGCATCGCTTATGTTCACGTTAAGGCGATGGATTCGGAGAGTTTCCGCACCGTTTACAGCGAACTGCTGAGCGACAAGAACCGAAACAGAGACGCTGTAATCGTAGACGAGCGCCATAATGGTGGCGGCTGGTTGCACGATGATCTCTGCACCCTGCTCAACGGCAAGCAGTATCAGGAGTTTGTACCTCACGGCAAGGTCGTTGGCCGCGATCCGTTCAACAAATGGGTGAAGCCATCTTGCGTTATGATCTGCGAGAATGATTACAGCAACGGTCACGGTTTTCCATGGGTTTACAAGGAACTCGGAATCGGCAAGCTGATCGGTGCTCCTGTAGCAGGAACCATGACAGCCGTATGGTGGGAAACGCTGATGGACAACACGCTTGTATTCGGTATTCCTCAGGTAGGCTGCCGCGACATGCGTGGCGTGTTCGGCGAGAATACCCAGCTGAACCCAGACATCGAGGTTTACAACAGTCCGGAAGATTTCATCAATGGCCATGATACCCAGCTCGAAAGAGCCGTAAAGGAAATGATGAAGAAATAAACAGAACGCCCTGCAGGGGGTCCAAAAGCCAAACCGCTTTTGTCCTTTGCAGGGCGATTTGTTTTTATATCTGACAACATTATTTATTAAACCTTATTAACCCACAATATCGGCGAAAACCCTTCTGTCATGACATAAAACCCTCTAAATCTTTACTTTTTTTCTTGAAAAGGGCGAAAAAGCAAGTAAAAAAGCCATAAAATAAAAAAAAATGAGTATCTTTGCAGAAGATAAGCTGCACTCGGCAATTTGAAAGCAAGCTTTCATTGCGCTCATTTGCGTTATCTTTGCAAAAAATATAAACAAGATTATGGGATTATTCGGATTATTCAGCAACAAAAAGAAGGAAACTCTCGATAAGGGACTTGAAAAAACCAAGGAGAGTGTGTTTGGCAAACTGGCGCGCGCCGTTGCCGGAAAGTCTACCGTCGATGATGATGTGCTCGACGATCTCGAAGAGGTACTCATCACTTCAGACGTAGGTGTAGAAACCACGGTCAAGATTATCCGCCGCATCGAAGAACGTGTGGCCCGCGATAAATATGTTTCAACCAGCGAGCTCAACCGCATTCTGCGCGAGGAAATCGCCATTCTCCTCTCCGAGAATCACAGCGATGACCTGGCAGACTGGGAACTTCCTGCCGACCATAAACCTTATGTTATCCTCGTAGTAGGCGTAAACGGCGTGGGCAAGACAACCACCATCGGCAAGCTGGCTTACCAGTTTAAGAAGGCTGGCAAGAAGGTTGTTCTGGGAGCTGCCGACACCTTCCGTGCCGCTGCCGTAGAGCAGATTTGCATCTGGGGCGAGCGCGTGGGCGTGCCTGTAGTGAAACAGCAGATGGGAAGCGACCCGGCAAGCGTGGCGTTCGACACCCTGCAGAGCGCCAAGGCAAACGGCGCCGACGTGGTGCTCATCGATACGGCAGGCCGACTGCACAACAAGGTAAACCTGATGAATGAGCTCAAGAAAATAAAGGAAGTGATGAAGAAGGTAATGCCTGAAGCACCAGACGAGGTAATGCTCGTGCTCGACGGAAGTACCGGACAGAATGCATTCGAGCAGGCTAAGCAGTTCTCTGCCGTTACCAACATCTCCTCGCTCGCCATCACCAAGCTCGACGGAACCGCTAAGGGCGGCGTTGTCATCGGCATCAGCGACCAGCTCAAGGTGCCTGTAAAATACATCGGACTGGGCGAAGGTATGGAAGATCTGCAGCTCTTCAACAAGACAGAATTCGTAGACTCGCTCTTTAAAAATTAGAAAATGAAGAAAAATCAGATAGATATTATTACCCTGGGCTGCTCGAAGAATCTCGTAGACAGCGAGTTGCTGATGAAGCAGTTTGAGGCAAACGGCTACCATTGCATTCACGATTCAAAGCGCCCTCAGGGCGAGATTGCCGTTATCAACACATGCGGTTTCATCGAGGATGCAAAGCAGGAAAGCATCGACACCATCCTGGAGTTTATCCAGGCTAAGGAAGAAGGCCGACTCAGAAAGCTCTACGTAATGGGCTGCCTCTCGCAGCGCTACCAGAAGGAACTGGAAGAAGAAATGCCCGAAGTGGATAAGTTCTACGGCAAATTCAACTACAAGCAGCTTCTGCAGGAACTCGGCAAGGCGGAAGTTTCATCCTGCAACGGCCAGCGTCATCTCACCACTCCGCGCCATTATGCCTACATCAAGATAGCTGAGGGCTGCAACCGCCACTGTGCCTACTGCGCCATTCCTATCATCACCGGCAAGCACGTTTCCCGTCCGAAAGAAGAGATTCTGCAGGAGGTGCGCGAACTGGTGGCAGAAGGCGTGAAGGAGTTTCAGATTATCGCTCAGGAACTCACCTACTATGGCGTAGATATTGACGGCAAGCATCATATTACCGAACTCATCAGCGAGATGGCTGATATTCCGGGCGTGAAATGGATTCGCCTGCATTACGCTTATCCAAACCAGTTCCCTATGGATCTTCTGGACGTGATGCGCGAGAAGCCAAACGTATGCAAATATCTCGACATTGCCCTCCAGCACATCAGCGACCACATGCTCACCAGCATGCATCGCCACGTAACGAAGCAGGAAACCATCAATCTGCTGAAGGCCATCCGCGAACGCGTGCCAGGCATTCACATCCGTACTACGCTGATGGTTGGTTTTCCAGGCGAGACAGATGAGGATTTCCACGAACTCCTCGACTTCGTACGCGAACAGAGATTTGAGCGCATGGGCGCCTTTGCCTACTCTGAGGAAGAAGGAACCTACAGCGCCACCCACTACGAAGACAACGTGCCTGCCGAGGTAAAGCAGCACCGGCTGGACGAACTGATGATTCTGCAGCAAGACATCAGCTCTGAGATTGAGGCAGACAAGGTGGGCAAAACCATGACCGTTATCATCGACCGCAAGGAAGGCGATTACTACATCGGACGAACAGAGTTCTGCTCTCCGGAAGTAGACCCTGAGGTTCTGATCCGTGCCGATGAGAAGCGTCTGCGCGTTGGTTGTTTCTATCAGGTAGAAATTACTGCAAGCGAGGAATTTGACCTCTATGGTAAGGTGGTGAAATAATCATTCTCTCCCCCATAGCCTGGAGTTTTAGAAATTTTGACTACATATTAAATAAATATGAACAATAAGGAATACATCGCTGAACTGGCTCAGCAAACCGGCTATTCGCAGGAAGACACCCAAAAGTTGGTGCGCAAGGCGATAGACGCTATGATTGCCGAGTTTGAGGATGGAGAAGCTGTCTCTATCCCCAATTTTGGCACCTTCGAAGTGAAGAAGCGCATGGAGCGAGTGGTGGTTAATCCTACTACCAAGAAGCGTCAGCTGGTGCCGCCTAAGTTGGTGTTGGGTTTCCGACCGGTAGCTTCGGTCAAGGAAAAACTAAAGAATGGAGGGGATGAGCAATGAGCAAATTCAGTTTAAATACACTCGGAAAACTGCTTGCAGATAAGAGCGGGCTGAGCCAGGTGGAAGCAGAACTCTTCATCCGGAAAATGTTTGATGTGTGCAACCAGGGACTCGATGCCGACAAGCAGGTGAAGATAAAATGGCTGGGCACCTTTAAGGTACAGGCCACGAAAGACCGTGAAAGCATCAATGTGAACACGGGCGAGCGCTTCACCATTGAAGGCAGAGACAAACTCACCTTCACGCCTGACAACATCCTGAAAGAAATCGTGAACAAGCCATTCGCCCAATTTGAAACGGTGGTGGTAAATGACGGCGTAGATTTCGATGAAATAGATGAGAAGTTTGGAGAAGAACAGACAGAAGATGCTCCTGAACAAGTAATCGATTTTCTGGACGAAGAAAAAACTGCAACTCCAAATCCGGAGGTTGTCGTAATTGAATCTGAAAAGGAAAAGGAAAAAGAAGACGAACTGGCAAAGCAAATTGCTATTGAACAAGCTAAACTGGAAAGATTAAAACAAGCCCAACTGGAGCAGGAAAGAATACAGAAAGAAAAGCAAGAGCAGGAAAGACTGGAGCAGGAAAGACTGGAGCAAGAGAAGCTTGAATTAGCCCAGCAACAGCAAGCCCTGAAAGCAGTTGTTGAACCAGCAGTACCTGCATCAGATGAATCTGAAGAAGAAGAGGAGGAAGAAGAAGAAGAATCTTCCAATTCTCATCATATTGTTATTCCTCGCTATCTGGTCGTTGCAGTCTGTCTCATCGTAGTAGCTTTGATTGGCGGAATGGGATGGTTTGCCTTCAACTATGGTCAGATGACTGCCCAGCGCGATCATCTAGCCATGCAGCTAAACCAGTATCATCAGGCTCCAGCCAAGAAAGTCCCAGCCAAACCAGCTGCCGCCCCACTCTCTCAGGAACAGAAACTCCGCCAGAAAGCGATGGAAGACAGCATCCGTATGGCTAAAACTGCAGAAGCAGTAAAACTGGCTGAAAATTCGGATGAGGAAAGTGCTAACGCAGAAAAGGCTAAGCAGGCTGAAGCAAAGGCTAAGGCAGAAGCTAAAGATAAAGCCGAAGAAAAGGCTGCTTCGAAAATAGCATCATCCCAGTATGATAAGGACGCTCGCGTACGCACGGGAGCTTACCGAATCATAGGAGTTGCCCAGACCGTTACGGTTGGCGCCGGTCAGACCCTCGAACAGATTAGTACCCGCTATTTAGGTTCCGGCATGGAATGCTACGTAGAAGCCCTGAATGGTACAAGCACCGTAAAAGCCGGACAGAAAATCAAGATTCCGAAACTGGAATTGAAAAAGAAAAAGAAGTAAAGTACTGAACAAACAAAAATCGCCCTGTAAGAGCAAATATAATTTTGCCTTACAGGGCGACATTGTTTTATGTTAACATTACTTGCCCAACACTTCATCAAGCAATGTGTAGAAAGCAGGATCCTCACCAACAATAGTCTTGATAATCTTACCGTTAGCATCAATCACAATCTTTGTAGGGAAACCCTGAACAGCATAGTCGCTGAGAACCTTGCTGTCCTTCGGATTGTAAACATGAATCCATGGCAACTGGTGCTTCTCAACAGCAGCCTTCCACTTAGCCTCTGTATCATTACAATCTACACCAAGAATTTGAGAGTGTAAACTAAACTGTGTCAAGCTACAATAAAAGTAGTTTAACACAGTTTT
>ERZ809706.290-NODE-290-length-19712-cov-7.52475_pt1 | contig 19712 bp, 17 predicted proteins | sample MGYA00520257_ERZ809706 | MGnify/ENA primary metagenome ERZ809706 (study PRJEB31588, sample SAMN03401203) | human gut metagenome | study: EMG produced TPA metagenomics assembly of the PRJNA231909 data set (A prospective, longitudinal analysis of the...
TAAGATTAACCAGAGATGTTTTTATTTTATTTAATATACGGATATTTTTAATGCCTAAGTCATTTGCTAAGACTTTTAACAAAAGAAAATCAGAATCAGTTTCATAAAAAACTTTACGTAAGTTCTTCTCAGGCGTAGGATCGTATTTTATTTCGACATCAATTACTTTTTCTCTGTACTCTAAAAACTGTTTTTTTGCAGTTTCATCATGTAAATTATCTTCATTTAAAATTAGAACAACTTTGCAACCTTTTCTTCTTGCTAATTCATCAATTACCCCCATAATTTCTTTAACTTCTAGCGAATTACCTTTTCTTTCAACATCATCAATACAAACCAAATAATTATTAACAAATTTATACTCAAGAGATGACAGCAGGTTATCTGTTTTGAACCCAAAAAAATCGATCTTTCCGAAATGTATTAAAAATTTTGACAAGGAGTTGTATTTCAACCATCCCCAAAACCCATTTCTATAACGAATCATAGTTCGATCCGTTTCAGATAAAATTAGTTCTTTATATTTCTTTTCATTAATTGGTGTGGCACAATGATAAAGAGTTTTTTTAATATCACCAATAGAGTTAACCCCAAACAAAGAAACATACGAATATGCATTAAAATCTAATCCTTCAGAATGCTTAGTATAAAAACTATTCCAATAATGAGTTTTACCAACGCCCCAATCTCCTTTTATGACGGCAACCCGATGATCTGAAACTAGAAAATTTTTTAGAAATGATTCTATCGATTCCATTAGTATCAATCCTTTAATTCATATATTGGGCGTAACAAACGCCCAATATAATCAACCTTTCTTCATCAACTCTCGTTTAATTTCATCGGTACGCATCGTAACGTCGGCAGCTGTGATCGCCTCGTTAAGCTTCACGATGTCCTCGATTTCCTGCGGTGACTTCTCTGCCAGATGGAAAATGGCTGCTCGAATCACGTCAGAACGAGTGAACTTCTCGAAGCGAGGGATGAACTTCATCATCTCCAGCAGTTCGAAGTATTCGTCTTCCAGTGACATTGTGCGGCTTTTAATTTTCTCTTTGCCACGAGTCGGGCGTCCCTGTGGTCTGACTGGTTGGCGCAAAGGAGTTGTGTTCTTAGCCGGTGCATCAGGCTCTTTGCGCTTTGCTAGGTCACCCATTTTCATGGACATTATTCTTCTTCCTCCAGACTCAACAGATAATCTACAAATTCTTCAAACTCGGCTTCCGCCTTTTTGTCGCGCTCGCTACCGGTCATTTCAAAGATAGAACGACCAGACTCTTCCGCATCATCATAGACGTTGCGGTTATATAGATTGACTGGCGCAGACTCGATGCCAAACGTCTCAACAATCTCTTTAGCCGCCAGAATGCGAGACACTTGTGATGGCAAAGCCGGGCACTGGTTCATGACCGCGCGGACCTTCACTTTATCGTTTACATTACGAACATTGTCGATAATAGGATCAATGTCACGCAGAGATTTCAAATCACGACGCTTAGGACGAAGCGGGATAATGATAACGTCGGCCATCAGCATCGCTTGTCGCTGAATTTCGGAGTCAAAGCCACCAGCATCTACCACTACAAACTCAGCTCTACCCTGAAGCGATTTTAGGTGCTTAATGATGTCATCCTGAACGTATGCAAAAGGAATCAGCTCAAGGTCTTCGTTCTGTCGACGGTCTTCACACCAGCTTGTTGTCGTGCGCTGAATATCTATATCAGTGATATAAACCTTCTTCTTCTTTTTGACTTTCAGGCAAACGGCAATTTGCTGGGCAACGGTGGATTTGCCAGGCCCGCCCTTTGTGCCGCCAACCACAAAGATCTTGGTCATTGGAGAGTTCCCTTTGCGTATATAATTATCGTCTGAAACAACTTGTTTTCTTATATGTGATATAGCCTAAATGCCTACGGCTGCGGTGTAAAGGTTTAATGATAGGTACATAGGTGGGCTTAATAACAACAAACCCGCCGTAGCGGGTTTATTGATTCATAGATCGTTTACTCAGAATGTTCACTATATGAGTACAAGCACCTGGGGTGAGATTGATTTTATTAGTCCCCCACTCTTCACGTCTTCGCATCTGGCCTCCGTCAGACTTACCGATATCCCACGGAATAAAACCACTTACGCCACAGGCATCCTCACCCAATTCCTCTATAAAATTTTCGTTCTTCGTATCGTAAATTTCGACCAGTCCATGTTTGCGCATACTCACAGCCCAAAGAGTTGCGCCTTTTATCGTCTGTAACGTATCGCAAACCAAGTACTGATACTTATCTACGAGATAAAGGTAAGCAAAACTTGCGATGCCTAATCCCATATAATCAGCATGAGTAAAAACCCCTCTAATCTGCTTGGCGCTGACTTTTACTCCAGATTTATCCTTGATTGGAAACTCGCAGTAGGCCACGCGGAAGACTGTTTGGACTGGCTGCCCCACATGCAACTTGTAGGATTCAATTTCTGCTCCTATCTCAAGAGGTGTGTAACCAGCACGTTTGAGTCGCTTAACTTCCTGCTCTTGGTAATCAGGATCACATGACTCAAGACACTCGCCAACAATACAGCGTTCATAGGCCGAATCAACAAGCTCGTATTCGGTAAATCGAATTAGATCGAAACCTCGGGAGATAAAATAGAACTCACCGAGAGCGATAATTCTCGTCGCTCTCGGCATTTCAGACAAGACCTTGCTGTAGTCTTCTATTTCAGGGATTAATCTGTTCGCCTGACCAATTAGAGATGGTGCCATGAAGTATTCTGTGCCGTTGATGGTTCCATATCATCGATTTTACAGAATTTCTTCATAAAAGACTCTACAACTTGTTTGATTCGTGAAGAAATATCACGATCTAAACACTTCAAGTCAGGATATTGTTCAGCAACATCTAAAACAAAAGAGGTTCGTTTACCGTTAGCGACAACCTCGGCCAACGGTTTAACCAGTGACGTAGAATTAGAGACCTTTTCGGCACGCGCCACATCGCTCTTAAAAGTGACGATGAAGTGCTGGCGGTTAGCTGATTCACGGCACAACATACGTCGCACTTCTACTGCGTCTTCACTGTTGTGAATACGCATAGGAAAGCTGTCGATAACCGCAGTATTGGTGCGGATCGTCTGCATAGAACGCGTATTGTCATGATAATTTAGCATATATCCACCTTAGCCGTTAACACAAGTGTCATTGCGGCACCCCTCTCGGGGTTGAAGGCTACGAGAATGCGTAGCCTGTATGTGCCCACTTACGTGGATGCCTAATAAATCTACATCAAATTACTAAATGATTCAACATGAGCTTGAGTGAACAGGCGTGTATATGAGTGAAGATGCCATCTTTAGGATAAAAGGTAAACTGAGATCAATCATCGACTCAGTTCAGGTGCCCCCCACTCACACAGCCTTTCACCTATCGTATTGTGGATAAGCAACTGTCGCTCCGTTTCCTCAGTCATAAAATCCTCTCTACTCACATAGATAGGATTTGCAGCATCGCAGAATAGCACGCCTGGAGCCTGCGTCTTAATCACGCACCCATTTATCAAACAGCTCGCGATGAACACCAGAGGCATCTTTTTGTCGCACTTCATTAACCGTTTCATTTTTGACATCCACTGTGCTTTGAAGTCGTTTTCTGTCTTCCTGTTTTGCCTTCTCTTCCATTGCTCGTCGCGCCGCATTCCCGCCCATCGTGTAAGCGCCGACCAGAACGAAAAGAACGGCAGCCAGCGTAATCAAAGCAACTTTTAGCTTTGTCATCAGGCTGCCTAGCATATTAGACCATCCCTTTCTGGTGTTTTCTTACCTGCGACCAGGCAATGAATCCTGCCACAACAATAGTGGCAATACCGAAGATGATGCGTACTGTATCCCCGCTAGAGATATGACCTTGTGCTTTATCCATAGCAGCGGAAACCTGTGGCATAACATCGGCCAGCTGTGCCAGACCAATACCTGCTGTAACAGTTGCGCCTGCGGTTTCTTTAGTTACAGGAACAGCCTTCACGGTTTTCACCGGCTTAACGACGCCAGCTCGACGCAGACCTTCCTCAATAACTTCTGCCGCATACCAGGTGTTCAGCGTTTTTAGCGGACCTCGCCCATTCTCATGGCGAATGATTGCCTCAACCAAAGGTCGAAGGATGTCGTAATCATGCAGATCGATGATCATGTCTGCGGTTACACCAACGGCTTTAGACACCTCATTAATGTAGGCGTCAGTGTTGTTTTCATTCGGCGGTGCCCAACGTTCAATAACTTCACGAATGGTATCGATACTTGAGCCGTCTTTTGCGCGACGTTTGTCGTGGTAGGTAATTAGAGTCACCGCCAGCGCACGAATCCCCCAAACAGGGTCTTTAAACGTGCAAAAGCGCGGTTCGTCTGGATTCGCAACCAGACCTTGCCACGGTGATCCTTTATCAAGATTACCGGGGTTATTATTACGAATGCCTCTCGGAGTCTTCATCCTTGATCTCCTGTTATTGCAGTCCATTTTTTACGCCATACGCGGCTAACCCCAAAAGCAGTGCAGTAATAATGAACGACGTTATTTTAGAAACAATGCCGCCAAAGAACCCACTGGAGATGGAATCTAACCGGTTAAGGAGTTTGTCCAGATTGGAGTGTTGAATACTATGTTGCGCCGGGGTCATATCACCAAAGTAGGTTTTCAGCTGATCATTGACCTCTTGGCCAATTTCTTCACGTAGCTCTTTACCTAATTTACCAACAACCTCCCGAGCAACGATCGCGGCAATACGCTCAACTTGCTCTGTTGTAACGCCCGCCATCTCGTTCGACATATTTTCCTCCATGAAAAGTCAAATCGGGATGGCGGATTTATATCACATTTCACCCTTTTGTTGTAGGTGTGTGCTTACCTATCATTCAGCATTGCAACGGACTGATGAGAAAGCACCTACTCCAACCCATCGCCAGTTATAGATGCTACCCGCTTTGTATAAGGTATAGTCGTTCACTTTTTTAACAGCATATATGGGTATGACTGTCTCCTGTCCACCAATGATAGCCTCACCATAACATATAGGTGTCGGCAATTTCTGGCAGCCAGTAAGAGAGAGAACAACAGCTATTGTTAGAAATAATCTTTTCATCGTTTACTCATCAGTTATACAGATTTCTATTTATTACCGGTACTCTGCCATTTACACTAAAACTATGGCCGCCATTAAGTTGGTTTACGAATATAGAGCTAACAGTATTTCCATATGCCGCATATCCATAAACCATTGTCATGGCCCCGCCCGGTACTGGAACCGCGAACACATTTGCATATGTTGGGATTATCGCTGGCGGGTAATCAAAAACATGCCCTCCAGAACTGTTCCACTCCGTATTATTAAGAAAGGTAAATGAAAGTGGGATATTTGCCGTATTATAGATCTCCTCTCCTCGCGCATTGAAAAAACTCATGCCCCAAGTTTCTTTTTTGGCTATACCTTTCGAAAATACGTATATCGTGGCACTAGAGTCGCTACCCTGACCTCCGAAACTGTAAATCACCTGGTTGTTACGCACTATTCTGTTGGCTATTAATGAAACAGCTTTCGAATAGGCAACAAAAATCATCGGTGAACGATCTGGAGATATTTGGGTGTTAAACTCTGTCCCGCCGGACAAAGAAACAACCTGCTTTCTCTGAAAAACGATAGGAGACAAAGAAGGAGACATCCAGACCTTCCCGTCAGATCGATATATCTTGCTTCCGTACATTATTTTTGAAAAACCAATATGTTTAAATTACCACTAGCTCCAGACCACGAAATGGTATTTCCAGAAACCGTAAGACTTGTGTATTTTCCATTGGTTACGTCCATTATGTAATAGTCGATTCCCAATCCCGCCTCAACCTCATATGTTCTACTTCCTGAACCAGAGGGAGTAAAATAATCGAGGTAATAAACAGGGGCCAACGCATCGACCATCTCCTGTCTTGATGGCGACCAAACCTGTGCACCATAGCTCATAAATATATCCTTATACTTTTAAGCAGGGGCTGGTTTAGTTCCAGCCCCGATTGAAGTTGTTTATTCTTTAGGTGAATTTAACTTCGTTTCAAGCTCCTCAACCCTTTTGGTCAATTGCTGAATATGATGAATGAGTGGTACAACCAAACGCTCATACATCACTCCTTCAGCGACCATACCATTTGAGGAAATATCTCCTGGAGAATCATTATTTGTTGGTTCACGCCAATGGACATATTGCGGGGCAATCTCACCAACCTCTTCAGCAATAAGGCCGTAATACCCCCAATCCTTTCGGTCACCTCGACAAATTGAACGATACCAAACAGGTCTTAATGACAAAAGTTCATCAGCATATCGATCTTGTAATGTTTCAATATCCTTTTTATAGCGCCTTGAAGATGTTGAACGCCAAACTGTATTGATACCTGGGTTTGGATCAATGTACATATTGGCACCGCTAGTAGTTGTGCCAATATCCCATATAGCAAACCCTCCACTACCGCCTGATTTGACAACCAGTGTTTCAGCAATAATATCCAGGTTGCCACTATAGCCTGTCAGTGATGATCTGCTTGCATAGGAACTTAGAAGGTTTGTTACCTCTGTTTTCGTATAAGCATTAAGGTTAGCCGCAGTCAAAGTAATATCGGCAGAGCCATCAAACGCCACACCAGCAATTTTCCTTGCTGTCTGCAATTTTGTGGCTGTTGCGGCATTACCAGTAGTATTCTGATTACCGGTTGTATTCACACCAGGGATTGAATCCTTAGCGGTATATACCTGCGCCCACGCTGACCATGCCGCATCAGTGGTATCTCTTCTGGAGCGAATGAAAACCGGCGCATGTGCACCGCTCGTACCACTCCAGCCAATAAGCAACTCGCCCTCACCAGCAGCACTCGCACCTTTCATGTGCAATACGTTGCCATACGTGGTCGGGTAGCTATTGTTGTACGCCTCGTACATTTGAATGCCAGCAGTACCTTGAGTAGAACCGCTTAAAGCCGTAACTCGACCACGAGAAACCAATGTATTAATATTGATATCACCTGAACCATCAAACTTAACACCATTGATGTTTCTCGCTGTTTGCAACTTCGTAGCTGTTGAAGCATTGCCATTCAAGCTACCATTTACGCCACCAGTAACATTTAGTCCATTACCAATAGACACAACACCGCTGCTATTATTAATTATAATCGGTCGCAAACTGTTCCATGAACCTAACGTATCTCCTGATGCTGTTAGCATGAAATATGTGCTGCCGCCGTCATTACGGATAAAGAACCCGTAGTTACCGTAAGCAATGCGGAAACCATTTGCATATTTTGAAACGATCTCACCAGAAGACGTCAACCCTCCAGATAATGTGCCACCTGAAAGCGGTAATGCTCCTACATCAGAAGCTGTTGGTTTGTTTCTAGTGTTATAAGAACGACGCCAGCCTGGCGCATAATCACTCCCATTGTACACATAAATAAATTCCGCATTATTAACACCACCATGACCTGATGTTGTTGTCGTTGTAACACGAATAGTGTAGTGGCTTGTTGCCTTATTACTAAACACCTCAATCACGGAACCAGATAGATCGATCCTACCGCAACCAGTGTCGTCTATATAATTATTGTTGGCGTAAGTCCATGAGCACCGTGCGATCCAATGTTTGTTTGTAAATGCCCCCTGATTGTTTAGCCAAGTTATAAATTGAGCAGTCGTAAATGCCGTTCCGTTACCACTATTTAACCATCCAGCGGCAGCGGTTGGTGCGTTTATATCAGCCGGCTGAGGCATAAATCCAGTCGTGTAAACCTGCTCCCAACCACTTTCAAAACCATAGCCATCTCTTGAGGAACGGTAGAACAGACCACCATTTTTATAGTGAGCTTTAATTTGAAGCGTACGGCAACTACCTACACCGGTATAAAAGTTGGCAAGAATATAACTGTCGCCTGTTCTAGTTACATTGTAAGCACCAGATTCAGCATTCCACGGCACGCCACCATCAGCATCCGCATATGACCCTGTTGCCCTTCTTGCGAAAGCGGCAACATGCGCAGCGGTTAAAGTGATATCAGTAGAACCATCAAATGGAACACCGGATATTTTTCTTGCAGTCTGAAGTTTTGTAGCAGTTGCAGCATTACCAGTGGTGTTCTGATTACCCGTAGTGTTTACACCTGGAAGGTTGATATTTGCAGAACCGTCGAAACCAACTCCACCGATAGATCTTGCCGTCTGCAATTTCGTTGCTGTACTTGCATTACCATTTAATGTTCCGGTGATCCCACCAGTAACAGACAACGGACCTGAAACTGTTCCTCCGGTTGTTGGCAGTGCTCCAATATCTAACGGCGTCGGTTTCTGATGTGTGCTATACATCGTATAAACAACACCATCGGTAACGCTGGAAGGCTTACTCGCTGAATATGTTGGCGATGTATAAACAGAAACTGACGCATTTGCAGTACAATCCCAATGGATATTTACACTCGTCGCATAATTGCCAATTTCAACGTAAATATCATATGTATCGCCGGATGTGTTGATCCAGGCGAAATTCGTTAATCCGACAGCTGTACGCTTCCACAAAGCACCTGTAATCCCTTTGGGGTTTCCATTGCCTGCTCGTAGAACCAGTTCTGAAATGCCTGCCTGATGTGGGGAGCCGACGTTGTAACCAGCGCCACCAATCAATGCGATGTAAACGATGGAACTCGCTTGTGGCATTGTAACAGTAGCCAGTTTGAACCACCCGGCCCCGCCAGAGAAAGACATCGTTATTGAATTTAAAGTACCAATATCTTTCGGCGTTAATGTGATATCCGCAGTCAGTGCTTTCCCGTTAATTTTTCGGTTAGATGGCACCCTGCTGTTCGCATTGTCATTGACTACTTTAACTGCTTTTGGCGTTGCGGCCAGCGATTCACTGGTGCTGTCGACAGCACTGCTAAGTTTCACAACACCTTTAGTTGTAAGGCTTGCGTCTTCCATCGCAACTGCACCGGCAATCTCTTCAGCACGATCAGCAGCAGCTTCCGCACGGGTCGCAGCGGATTCAGCAGCAGTTTTGCTCTGAGATGCTGCCGTCGCACTGCCTGCCGCCTCTGTTGCTTTCGTGGATGCCGTCGTGGCGCTGCCCTTCGCTGCTGACGCCTGTCTGGTCGCCTCATCTTTTGAAGCAGACGCAGATGATGCCGATGACGCTGCCGAACTGGCGGACGATGCGGCTGCCGTTTTTGAGGATTCTGCACGGGTTTCCGACGCTTTCGCGTTCGTTTCGGATGTCTTCGCTGCGGAAGCAGACCTCGCTGCTGCGCTGGCCTGTTCAGTGGCTTCGCCAGCCTTCGTTGTGGCTGTTGAAGCAGATGATGCGGCACTTTCTGCCGATTTTCCGGCGGCGGTGGCACTGGCTGAGGCCTGCCCGGCACTTGTTGACGCGGCACTGGCAGATAATGCAGCCGCTGTTTTTGAACCTGCCGCAGCTGAGGCGCTCTGTCCCGCTGCTGTTTCAGAAGACTTAGCGTTCGTCTCGGACGTTTTTGCCGCCTTCGCGGAATTTCCTGCCGCCGTTGCCGAGGAAGCGGCATTACTGGCGCTCGAGGCTGCGCTCGTTTCTGATGATTTCGCTGCCTCTTTTGAGGCCGCCGCATCCCGGGCTGAGGTGGCAGCTTCTGACGCCTTCGTGGTCGCGGTGGATGCAGAAGTGGCTGCAGATTTTTGTGACGCTGCAGCATTCGTTTCAGACGTTTTCGCGGCACCGGCACTGGTGGCCGCCGCGCTTTTTGAGGACTCTGCAGCGGATGCACTTTGAGACGCTTGAGAGGCTTTTTCTCCAGCGGTATTGGCGCTTTCTGCTGCTGCGGCAGCACTGGCCGCCGCCTCACGAGCTTTGTCGCCAGCAGCATCAATCGCGTCAGTGTTATTTTTATACCACTCAACGTTTTCGTTGTGCTCGTTGACGATCTGCATTAGCGGCTTAACGGTCACTTCTGTACCGTCTTCACGCTCGATTGTCACCTCATCCAGAGCAGTCAACCAACTGCGCATGGACTTGGAATCAGCCGACATACGCGACATTAGTGCTGTAAAGCGCGCGCTAAACTGTGTTAAGTCGCCTTCATAGGTCGTAATGATTCGGCACGGAACTTCAGACTGAGTTTCGCCGGTATAGGGTTCTGAGAGAACAATGTTCGTATCACTGGTTACGCGCTTGATCTCATACAGCTTATTGTCGGGGCCAATGACGATCATCCCCGGCAACACACCATTAGCTGTTACGTTCCAGGCTGTCCCTGCCCCAACCAGAGTATTGCTGCCCTGTGTAAATGTGATAGTACCTTCCCTGTACCACATGTTGAATATGCTCCTTGATTTGGTGGGCTATCCTTGCCCACCATTAAGTATGTACCTACTTATTTTTACCGATATAAATATTTTTTTCTACATTACAGAAGGCCAATTCTTACTCGTAGGACGTTGTTATCGTCATAAACGTCAATCCGCTGACCATTTATGACCAGTCGCCCATTACCCCCGCTATTACCGTTGATCTCAAGCGTTCCATTTTTGCCGAACCGCCATCCAGATCTACCGCTAACAAAATTGGTAGATTGCAGATCGCCTACTTTTGCATTGGTGATTGTGCCATCCTTGATATACGCACCATTCATATAGGCGATACTGTTTTCGATAACAAATGGCGTGGTGATCTTCCCGTTAACAGAGTTGACCAAACCAAACCTGTCAGCCTGCACCAAAAACTGAGAAAGGCCAGTGGTGTCGATACCAAGCGCAATACCAGCAACATACTTCTGCCCTCCGCTCGTTGAAGTTTCCATTTTCAACGTCCACGCGGTTGACACTTTTTTGTTGGTATCAGCAATAGCTGTTGCCTGCTGTTGAATTGTCGCGGTATTTCCATCCACCTCTGCTTTCAGAGTATCGATTCGCCCACTCAGAGCATTATCTGCCTGCGTTCTCGCTGTCGTTTCAGTTGTTACCGCCGCGGAAATGTTGGCTGCCGTTTGAGACTCTAAGTTTGTGATTTGAGTCGCCAATGCAGCATCTTGCTCTGTACGCGTTTTCGTTTCGGTTGCTACAGCCGCTTTAATATCCTCTTTGTATTGAGAGGTCAGCTTGGTGATCTGAGACGACAACGCCGAGTCAGCATCAGTTCGAGCCTGCGTTTCAACTGCAACGGCCGCACTAATATCTTTCGCTGTCTGTGCTTTTAAACTTGAAACCTCTTTTGTTAAAGCGGTATCACCATCAGCACGAGCCGTTGTTTCTCTGGCAAGAGATGCCTCGAGATCATTAGCTTTTGCTGTAAGAGACGAAATCTGAGTGGACAATGCACTATCGGCATCAGTCCTTGCCTTTGTCTCTACAGCAACCGCTGCGGCAATATCAGTTCCGGTTTGTGCTCGCAGGCTGTTAATTTCTCGTGAGAGCGCCTGGTCAGCACTTGCTCTGGCCTCCTGCTCCTGAGTGATGGCAGCGGATATATCACCGTCAACCTTTGACTGAAGCTGGTTTATTTGTTTGGCTAACGCAGAGTCCCCGCTTGCTCGGGCCTCCTGCTCACTACGTATTGCAGCAGAAATATCATCATCAACCTTTGCCTGAAGTTGGGTGATCTGGCTTGCCAGAGCCGAATCTTCCGTTGCTCGGGCTTCTTGCTCTTCCTTAATAGCTGCGACGATATCGTTGCTTACTTTCGACTCAAGCTGAGTGATCTGTGTCGTCAGAGCTTCATCGGCAGATGTGCGAGCCTCCTGCTCTGTACTAATCGCCGCGCTGATATCTCCTTCAAACTTAGATTGCAGCTGAGTGACACGCTTTGCCAACGCTTCATCGCCATCGGCACGAGCGGTGGACTCTTCCAGAATACTGGCCTTAATGTCTTCGCCAATTTCTACGCGAATTTCCTCAACCTTCGTGGCCATTGCAGACATATCATCAGCAAAGGTTTTCTGTGTTGTTGCGATCTTCGCGTTATTGACCATCTGCTTGTGCTGGTCTTCATCTTGACGAAGAGCCAGGTCAATATTTGTTTTGGCTAACGCCTCAATGTTCGTAGTCAGTTCTGCACTGGCACGATCGACCTCTGCAACCGTCTTTTTCATTTCTTCAACGGCAGCGGAGCTTTCCTCTACCGTTGACTGCAACACTTCCAGTTGTTTAGCGTTTGCAGCATCGCCTTCAACACGAGCCTCGCTTTCCTTAGCAATAAGAGCCGCCGCTTCATCTCTTGCAGCCTTTATTGCCTCGACTGTATTAGCGAGAGCTTTATCGTGTTCAGATACGGTGTTTTCGATTTCAACAATTGCAGCATCAGTAGCATCAATTTTTTCAAACGCTTCATTGACCTTGTCGATCGTTGCCGAAACCTCACCTTTAAGCTCGGTTTGTGCGTTCTCCAAAGCATCGCTACGCTCGTTGAATTTTATTTCAAAACCCGCGAGGTTATCGCTGAACTGCTTATCTAATTCAGCTATATCTTCCTTAACGTCGTTTACCGACCCCTCCAAAGATTCGACGCTCTGGTTGATATGCTCATTTAACTCGTCAACTGCTTCTTGAGAGGCTTTGCTGTTGATGTCCTCAAGCAGAGCCTGACCAAGCTCGGAAGATGTAATTTTGCCAGCCAGGAACGACAGTACATCGCGAGTTGTCGCCTCTGTACCCAAGTTTGAGTTCGGAGGGCTTAACATACCTCGCTTGTTCGATGCTCGAACCCAGTAATACCACGTTTCGCTATCCCCAAGACCAGCATGTGTAAAGGTGGTGCTTGCAGACTCTGCGATCAGTTTCGCCGTATCCAGATTGTTGGTCTGGGATGCGTAAACATTAATGTGATCAAGGTCTACCGAATCTGGATTAACCCAATTCAGTATCACATTACGATAGTCTCCAACGGCCGTTAATGACGTTGGGGCATCCGGCGGTGTCATTGTGCCCAACACCTGATAAACGGTACTGATAATCTCTGTTTTTTTACCGTTGAATGAAACCGCATACAGTTGGAAGTCGTAGCGTCCATTCTCCGCGACATTAACGATTTCGTATTGCTCTTCGGTTACACGCGCCGATTGCCAGTTCGATACATTGTTTTCATCAGAACGTCGCCAACTGATCCAATACTCTGGAGATTTTCCTTCCCATGTTGCAGTCAGTTTTACTGACAGGTTGCCCGGGCTTGAGAGATAAGTCCCTTCAGTGATTTGCAGATTAGATGGCTTGGAGTAAGTTGGGTCCAATACCGTCGTATTCTGCGGGATCAGCGTTGCACCATTGTCGATTGCCTCATATTTAGACGGATTGTTCTCAACAGCGGTGATGTCAAAGCTACCCGGCGTTTCCCCCTGCGCGATGTTAACGATGCGAACGCGCATAGGTTCGAGATCTGGTTCTGTAATTGTCCAGACACCGTTCAAAACAGGCGTTTCCGCTGACGACAGGGCTTTTGAAAACGTAACCTTTGTTATGTTTTCGCCAGTTTCAAGAACATCGCGTTCAACGATTTTGCCTTCCTGATTCAATATCCGAATAAAGCTGCCGCTTTTAGCTAACGACACAGGCGCATCGAGAGTGATGCTGTTTTTGGTAAACTCCACAATTCGACCGGAGTTACGTTTACCTGCACGATATTTGTTCTGAATCAGAACGGTTTCACCGGGCATCAGAAATGAGGCGTCTAAGCCGGCAGTAAATGTAATTACATCCGACTCCATTCTGGCGGTATACAAAAGCCACAAACCAACTCGGTGAGCCTGGCCTCGGCTTGTACATCCAAATGCTACGACTTCTGTTTTACGCTCACCATAACGGCGCATTGCGTCCTGATCTTCAACGTACTCGATGTTTTGCTTATAACCGTCCTCCTTGTTGTTGTAGGTTACGAGCGCAACGGATGGGCGATCTTTACGCGCAGAACCTTTATAGGTAAACAGTCCATCTTTGACGTTGGAGTTGGTAAACATCATTACCGGATCTGATGGGCTATCCTGCATGATGTTAACCATGCCACCAGCCCAAAACACCATGCCGCGGAATGCACCGGCAATATCCTGAATTAATCGGTATGCGTCTTGTCGACTGGTGATCTGCGTATTGATTGCAAAGCGTTTCTCTTTACCCCCAAAGCCATCATCGACCTCTTCGTCACAATATCGACCAATCTGGTAGAGCTGGCCGAGGTCAATCATGGATTCCGACACAAATTGCCCAAGACCATACCGAGTATTGGTAAGCAAATCGTAGAGAATCCACGCAGGGTTTGAAGAAGACAACAGCTTAAAAGTACCGTCCCATACGCCGACATAAGTATTGGTGTATTCGTTGTAGTTTGACGGTACTCGGATTTTGATACCGCGCACCAAATACGAACGGGAAGGCATTGTGCTACCAAACTGCTCTGAATTGACCTTCAAGCCAACAAGAGCAGAGTTAGGGTAGTTCATTGGCGTGTCGACAATCTCACCGATGGAATCAACCCATGTGTCGTTGTAGAGGTACTGGCTACTATTATCATCTGTAAGACGAATCACCCTAACCTTGTATGCACGACCAGGCTTAGGCAGTTTCAGCTCATAGCTACGGTAATACACGCCGGTTTTCTTTGCCGTTAGCGTGATATCAACGCTTTTCTCACCTTCTGCCACTACATCAGAAAATGTTGCGTCTGCGTTGGCGATCTGGAATTTGTACTTCACCGTAGTGCCATTTGTATCGCCAGAGCTTTTATCAACGCTACGTAAAGAGGGGAATTTCATGATGACACGAACGCGATCAGCTTCATCGTTATCGATTGAAACCGTAACGTCGTGTGTTTTTTTAAGCTGAATATTTACGGACTTAGGCGTTTCGACAAAATCAAAACCAGCCATTGGCGTCTGATCTTGTGAGCCGTCACGAAAATCCCATGTAATACCGCTGAAGTTGGAAGAGCCATCTTCATTCAAGATCGGTAAATCGTCGATGAAGATCGACTTTGCGCCATTTACCAGGCCACCGATAACCCCCTCGCCAAGAAGGTCGAGGATGGCTGCCATAGCACGAGAATTGACAGTATCATCAGCTTCAACCGGGGTACGGCTGGAGCTTTTACTTTTCTTGCCACCAGCACCGGCAATAAGAAGCGGTAATTTTTTCTTCTTGAACTGTTCCATGTCCAAAAAATCCTTGATTACATAAGCTGGTCGATGGTGATAGAAGAACTCACGACCTGTGAGCCAACTAAAATTTCCTCGCCATAGATAAGCTGTACAGGGTTCCCCTGGTTTGTTGTGTTTTGAGGTCCATCAAAGTAATAAGAGTTCGAGTTATCCGCCTGCCTCACACTTTCGTTAGTGGCTTGCGGAGATATGATTTGCGCTATACCGCCCATCATCAGTGACAAACCGAGAGGCGCAAGAGCGGGCACCCATATCGAGGCAACCATTAATACTGCTCCAACAACCGTCTGAAACCATCCAAAAGCAGATCCACCACTTCCTCGCGGAACAGGGGTAATGCGGATTTTTGCAATATTGTCAGACTGCCCCATCATCTGATATTCACTCTCGTCCACAGACCACTTGTGGCCCTGTTTATTGGTGATCTGGATGTGGTATCTGTCATAGGTTTTGATATTGCGCTTCATCCATGCTTTAAACCCAGGCTTGTTGGCCTCAATTAAATCCAGAGCCTGTTTTGTATTACGCACCTTTAGATGCCAGTGGCGGCCAAAATGTTTGGCCATAGGGCCGCCAAGCTGCACATGAACTAACTCAGACACGTCTCATCTCCCTTGAGCAAGTCTCTGTGACGCAAGTGATGCGTCGTATGTTTCTGATACATCCCGCCGTAATAAGCACGACAACTAAGGCGGTCGATCTGGTGATGAAGAATCATTCCATCGCCGATATAAACCGCACAGTGGTCAGGCATTTTTCCGTATTGGATAAAGAAGACGTCCCCACGTTGAGGTTCTGTTCCGGGCGCAAGCCGTACCAATCCTTCGTTTCGGTAGTTCTGATCGAGAATGTCGTTATCGCCGGTGTACCACGATGGAATATGCAGGTGTGCGTTCGGGTTTAGTTCGACGTTAAACTCACGCTTCAAATAGTCCCGACACAACATCCAGCAATCAAATACGCCAAATACATACGGTCTGCCCAGGTATGGCATTTCGAAACCATCAGGTGTGATCACATTCATCTCGCTAAAATGGAAAGGGGCATCTCCCTCAACATTCTTGCGAATAGCCAGAATCATCCACGGAACTTCCGTCGCTTCGCAGCCTGCACGATCGGCATAAGATGCTTCTGCTGATTCATCAGTATGTGAATGCCAGATTGCGATAACATCACCCGCATCCTCTGCCGCCATAATGTCGTCAACGTGCATTACAAAAGTGTTCTGCGGGTTCTCCGAAACATTCCGCGCTTCCATAAAGCGATATTTGTCGCCATTAGTTCTAACCAGAAAGCCACACGCTTCATTAGGGTAGCGATTTATGGCGCAGAGATAGATTTGCTGCATAACGTCAGAGCCAAGCTCAGGGATTGCTTTATTACCCATACCGCGTAGCTCCAATAAATCCGCCAAAATGGATCACACCGTCGGCAAAATAATTCCGACGCGCATTACAGGCGTCATAACGTTTTGTGCAGTAATCCGCACCAGACATAGACGTCTGCTGGTTATTTTTGTCGAAATATGGACCGGTATAGCCGCATTCTGGCCCTCGGTATTTCCACGGGCAGGTGTTTTTAATGATCTGACGATACGGCAGTTGCACCCCCATCAAATCGAACACACTGGACAATTCAAACTCGACAACCTGATGAGTTTCGAGAGTTTTCTGTTCGATAAACCACATTTCATCCGGGAAATGTTGGTTTGGATCTGCTGTTGGGTTGCCGTCTTTAAAATTAACGGCATCGAGGAAGCGAGCCAGCGTCATCTTGCGAATAATGCGGCAGCCAACAAGATCGTCGTTCGCCTGAACTTCCGCAGAGACGGTTCCGGCAAAGTTCGATACCTGAATTTTTGGACGTGGCAACGTTCCCTGGCCAGTTTTGTCAAAGCCTGATGCTTTGATTGGCCACGGCTCGTATGTCACTCCTTGCCAGACGACCGGTTGCATCAGTTCGTTTGTTCCGGCGTGGAAGAATAGCTTCCCCCCTGAAGTTGTGTTCGACATATCCAGTACGAACAACTCAATGAGTGCAGAGGGAGATAAGCTCTGAATATCAGCTTTAATTCCCATTGTTTCATCCTTGAAATAAGTAGGCGCTAACATCCTGTCAGCGCCACAATGATAGTAAATTAGTACTTACTTATCCAGATACTTAAGCCTCAAATACTTGTCTGAATGTAGCAGTTAAGACACAGTACCCCTGATATCGCTTGACCGTATGACTGTCACATACAACTACAATCTGCTTGCCTCTTGGATTAACCCAATAGAACGATTCAACACCTGATCGCTCAGTCAGGAAGTCATCGATTGCATTAATTTCGTTGTATGATCTGGTAAAGGTTAACGACCATTCTTCTTTAATACGATTAAGACCTTGAGCCTGTCGCTGCTCGTAGTCATCACCAAAATTAAGTACCGTTACATTCGGTTTTACGCTCTTTTCAGATTCGTAATCTGGATACCAATTAAACGTTTGTCTTTCCATCTCACATCCTTGTGAGACTGCCCCGGTCGGGGCAGTCGATAGTTAGTTACGTTGAGTGTTTGGGTTGAGTGATCCGCCAGGGCGTTTCTCTTGAGCGATAGTCTCAAGCGCGATTGCTTTCATCCGTTGAGCGGCATTGTTCCATATGCTTTCTGTATCGCCGGATTCTGTCGTGCTACCGTCACTATGGACGTTGATCTCAATTGATACAGGAGAAAGAACATTTCCGCCTCCACTCATACCATCGGTACTGAGCGTTACAGGGATTGTTCGGCCATCAGGCAATGGAACATACGCCTCATTCATAGAACCTTCCCCAAACAACGCTAATTGAGGCGAGTTAGCAATACCGCCTTTCTGGTATGCCCGGAGCGGGATCACGCCGTCTTTTCCGAATATTCCTCCATTTGCAAACTTCGGGATTGCAGGAATGCCTTTAGTTCCGTCAGCCACACTGCTGGTTGCGGTTTTAGCAGAGCTTGATGTCACGCTGTCGAAACCACCGCCAGCCCAAGCTGAAACAAGACCAGATGCAACCGTTGCTCCAAAACTCAACCACTTATTACCAGAGCCGGAAGCATTAGCTCCAAGCATTGCAAACGCGGCAGACAGCGCGCCGGTAACAGAGCTGAGGTTCTGCATCGAGAAGATGGAGTCCTTCACGGCTTTTGTCTCGGCATCTTTGGCTTCAGTGCTATCAAATAGCCCTGATACCCAGCTACCAATCGCATTTGTTGCAGTGCCAATTGCGCTGGTGGTCTGCTGTGTTGTTTGCCCCAATCCAGTTACCGAACTGGACGTCTCCTTCGTGGCTTCTCCTACCGACTTGTCGCCGTTAACAGTGTTGCCCATTCGTACCCCTTGATTGGCAACGGCGGAAGCAACCCCGGTCAGCAAATTACCACTCTGTGAACTACCAGCTGCGGTGGTTCCCATCCCCAACATGTTCATTAGAGGCAGCGTGATTTGCGACTTCACGACCATATTGGTGATATCTTTCAAAATGGACTGAGATAGGCTGGAGAAGCTCATCTTCCCGTTAATAACGAAATCAGTCAGGACATCAGTTAAGCCACTAAACAAATCAGTCCAGGTGCTTTCGATCTGCTCTGCCAAGTTTTCGTATTCCAGTGCCAACTTCTGCGTCGCAGTCCCCGTCTCTTTAATAAGCGCGGTATTGCCAGCAGCAATCAGTTGATTGATTTTCTTTGTATAAAGCGCCACAACTTTAGGATCAGACGCCTTATCACGAAGTTCTATCAACGCTTTGAGATTGCGGTTGTAGGTGTCTTCGAAATCAGCAACTTTCTCTTCGCGAGACGGCGTATAGCCAGCACTAATAATGGAATCCGCCTCCGGTGCCCAAGTGGAGATCATCTGCTCAACATTGCGGCGATTAAACATCTCGCGATATTCAGGTGTCGCATTTTTGAGGTCTTCAAGACGTTTTTTCGCCTTGTCGATCATCTCTTGAGTGATGAACTCGTTAGGAACCGCATTAGCCAAATCTGTCAGCGATTTCGTTGTATCGCGAAGAGACTGATCAAACGATACCGTAGCCTTAGAGCTTTCACCCATTTGCCCCATAAGCTGATCGGCTTTGTCCAGAGCCTTCTGGTATCCGGCTGCCAGTTTCTGTTGCGCTGCCTGTTCCTTCTTGGCCGCACGCTGCGAGGCGTTAGCTGATCGTTGGGCTGCTTTCTCGGCAGCTGCTGCATCCTGTTCACGAGCTTTAGTTAGTGCAGCAATGGCTGCGGCACGCTCTTCATCGCTCATTTTCTCCAGAGAGCTGGCGCTGGATGCTTTCTGCAAATTAAGCTGCGTCTTGAGTTGTTTAGGCCCAATAATCGGCTTACCTTCGAAGTCCATCATCGGAGTGCCGTCAGGCAAAGTACGCTGATAAGTCGCAGAATCCATCTGGTTTCGCATATATTGCGCCAACGCCTTCTGAGCAGCTTTATCAGTTGTACCTAACCCAAGAACTGAACCGCCCCGGGTTTCCTGGAGAGTGTTTTATCTGTGAACTCAGGCTGCCAGA
>ERZ809706.314-NODE-314-length-18198-cov-9.5854_pt1 | contig 18198 bp, 8 predicted proteins | sample MGYA00520257_ERZ809706 | MGnify/ENA primary metagenome ERZ809706 (study PRJEB31588, sample SAMN03401203) | human gut metagenome | study: EMG produced TPA metagenomics assembly of the PRJNA231909 data set (A prospective, longitudinal analysis of the...
ACGTGTGCTCTTCCGATCTAACATTACTTATGATGGGGATGTCTGCATGCAACAGATACTCCCCTTCGTGGGAAGAAGATGCGGACGGAACGAAGCAGGAACCTCTGCAATCGGTTTTGGGGATACCGGACATCATTGGTACGGAGATAGACAATGCGGCTCTGCTACGCAGTGTGACGGACAGCTACGGCATGGTGAGCGACGAGAATAAGGACCAGTCGGCTCTGCTGCAGAAGGCTATCGACGATATGGCCGGACAGGGGGGCGGCAATTTGCTCATTCCTGCCGGGACGTACTGCTTTGCGGAGGTGTATATGAAATCCGGTGTACATATCCTGGTACATAAGGATGCTGTACTCAAACCATATTGGGGAGAGAAAACGAAAAATGTTATCATGTTGTATTTTACCTCGAAGGATGATTCTGAAAACTCATTTATACACGACTGCAGCATCAGCGGACTTAACGGTGAACAATATACAGTAGATTACTCTCATTTTACTCCTGATCCTGGTGATGATTTTCCGCCAACAATGCCTGTGCGATTTGCATTATGCAGGATGGTGAAGAATTTTAAGATTGCTGATGCACATATTCTTGACCACTATACAAAATATTGTGGAATTATTTTCGTTGGAGCCGACGCAGAGGATGTACATTCATGGCACATCTCGCGTCCCACAAACGGTTTGATAAATAATTGTACAATTGAAAATGCCAGTCAGGGATATGGGTTGTGCCAGCTCCATGCCGCACGAAATATCCTGTTTCGCGACTTGAAAGCCAAGGGAGGTGTTACCCTTCGTCTTGAGTCGCATGCGGGTAATAATGTTGGTGTATATGACATTTACGGATATAATATACATAATGAGTATGGAAGAGCTGCTGTCCTGTTTTCCCCTCATACATCGCACAACGGTAAGGTTCTTGTAGAGAATGTTACAGCTTTGAGTTCGGCATCAGCTGTAGATATCAGGAGCGGCTTTATAGATAAAGATTCGCAAAATAATCCTTATGCAGAAATAGGTACATACAGTTCGGACAGTAAGGTGCATAATGTGGCTTGTAAATATGGAAAAGAGGCACAGATAGAAGCAAAAGATGTGTGGATTTACGAACCTGATATGTATCAGTATATTTTGAGAATTCAGAAGGATGAAGCTTATTCGCAGGTAGAGGGACCGTCGTTTGCTCCGGTTTTAGATTCTACAGGTGATTATTATGATGTTTCGATATCTGAATTAAAGTCAGAGGGCTTTCCTTATCATGAGAATAAAATTCTTTATAAAGAAGATATTAAAAGAAATCCAAAAGATACATGGAAGATAGCAGAGGGTATTCCTGCATTCCAAAAATAAAACAATTTAATGTGGAAGAGATAATGAGAAAGAAGTTTTTATTTATGACGCTGTTTGTGAGCACTATGCCTTTGTCTGTATTGGCTGGCAATATTAGTTCGATAGACACAAAGGTCAATACTGTGATGAAAGTCCGTGTAGCCAAACAAGGGAATGATAATATAATTATCGGTTCGGATTATAACGGAGTTGTTCTTGCTTCCGATTATAGCGGTAATATCTTATGGAGGACTGACGTTGGAAACGGAACTATGAACCATGATTTATGGTGTGATGATATTGATGCGGATGGTAAACAGGAGGTTTTTGCGGCTAATGCAAACGGTAGTATAATTTGTCTTGATTTAAAAGGTAATATAAGATGGACATTTACCCCATATGATGGTGTGCACCGCACTCCTATGTATTCTGTTTGTGTGGTTAAAAGCAACAATAAACCATATGTCGTATGTGGTGATTTCTCTACAGACTGTTATTATCTTGACGCTTTGACTGGAAAACTTGTTCAAAAACTGCCAAGCAAGAATTATTCAAAAGCAAAAGTTTTTAAGATAGACAAGAAATACAACTTTCAGCATATAGCAAATTTTCTTAGGCCGATTCCTTTGGATAAAGGGAATGATTTATTGTTAATGCACGGGTCGAATAATCATATGCAGTCTTCTGGAGAGTTTTATGTAATTGAACCTCTGAAAAATAAAGTTCTATCTCATGTCGTAAAACCATTGAAACAGAGGGGGACTATTGGCGATGTACGTGTGGTAGATCCGGACGGTGATGGTACTTATGAAGTGATATTTGGCTCATCTGTATTAAATGGTAATGAGTTTGGAAGAATTGAATTCTCAAATTCTTATACTGAAGCAAAACTGTTTTCATATCCTATTCAACAAAAAAATGTTGGGAAAGTATCTTATAGGGTGAACCAGCCCTTTATATTATATGAAAAATCGGGATACGATTACGGGGTATTGTCGTCTAATGCAATGGTTTTTTTCTCTTCTGAAGGGTACTCGAAACAAGTAAAGGATAAACTCCTCACGACTTTTGCATACAATGATATGTGGCAGGATGATAAAGGCAATATCATTCTTGCAAGTTGTCAGGACGGTGGTAGTTGCATCCATATTATCAATACCGGAAAATCTTCATGGAAATATGACTATGAGGAATTGATGCCTCGGGGAAATATACAACGGATTATGGACTACACTAAATTGATAAGAAAGAATTTGAAGAACTTTAAGAAACCTGATTGGCAGCGAGAAGCTGTTTGTGTGACCGGATTTGAAGGTACAAAAGATCCTATATTCCAAGAACTTGATGATTCTAAATCCCTCGTCCTTTTAGGCTCGCCATGGAATAGGGGACATAATCAGGAACCTTCGTGGAGATTACCACTTTATGAAGGAAACAAATATCTTAATTCAAGGGACAGAAGAAACAAGTATGACCGTTCAGCAAAGGAAATAGTTGATTATTTCACTCCGTCGTATGATGGAGTGAAAGGTATCTCAACGTGGGCAGGTCATGGGAATGATCCGCTGTATTATTCTCTTGACGTGCTTAAGGAAATTGCATCGTATGGATATGATCATGGCGGGAAAAAGACCATATACATATATCCGGAAATGAACCATACAGATAAGGATTTTGGGTTCGTAATGAAAAATCAGGTTTATCCGCTGGTGGAATTTATGGGTACCATAAAGTCTAACGTGGCTTTCCGTGCTAAGAATGTATTCTGGCAAGGACAGGTTTATACTAAAGATTGGGAGCCGGTCGTTTCAGGTAAATATGCAGCCGAAGTCATTCCTATCCTGGAAGAAACAACTGACAAGACGCAGGATTTGAGTATAGCCGGACGTATGGGGCTATGGACAGCCGGAAGTGTTGACGGATGGGGGGTACGCTGTTCGCGCGATGATCCAAGTTTCGACCGTTCGCGACAATTCTCGTCACAAAAGCTTTCTAATCATGTACTGAGGAAGACGGTCTACAGTCTTGCGTGTGGTGCAAATTATATTCATAATTCGGCTGAATCAGATACAGAAGAACTGGAATATCATGCGAGCCTTGCATACGAATTGCTTGCAAAAGAAGCTTTGTATGTCCCTAAAAGAAATGAAATACTAAGTTTCTCTCCAGTTCATTTAAGCATGTATAAACCTCAAGAAAGCTATCTGCAAGAAGGGGAAGACCATAAATGGTGGATATATTTTGACAAAAACAGAGAAGAAACGCAACCTAAGGTATTCAGCCATATGAATGCTTCATGGCTTGGTGGTACTCTTACTCCTTGGGATTTTTCAACTTATGCTTCAGGCGTAATTGACAGACGACAGAATATAATTCCACCATATCCTAATGGTATGGTACTCATAACTCCGGTTCAGAATAATGCTTTGAGAGAGAATAATTCAGTTAGAGGCAATCTGGCCGACAATTTGCATCCTTTCTACAAATCCATATTGAAGGAGTATATAACAGACGGAGTGGATTATCTTTCAGCGGACGGCAAACAGCGTTACAAGGCTGACGAATTTTATAAACAAATAAAAAAAGATATAGAAGAAGGTGCGAAGGAACTTCCGGTATTGCTAAAAGGAGAGAAGACCGGTTGGGTAGTAGCTCAGGTTTCACCTACGCATTTACGACTGACCTTGGTTGACGGAGGCTACCTGGCACCGATGGACAGAAAGGTTAAAGTGATGTTGAACAATCTCTCGGTGAAGAAAGTCAGTGACATACTTGATGGAACTTCATATAATGTTGCAGATAATTCATTTGATGTGACTGTTCCGTGCGGAATGTTCAGGTTTATAGATATTGAGCTGCAAAAGCCATTTATGTAAACTTGAGTATTGCTAATTCAATGCATATATTTTCAAACTTTGCGCTGCCAAGTTTGTCTCATAGCAAACAGCCGATGAACACTTGGTGAACGTTTAGACAAACGGCATTAAAATCTTTAAAATCTTTATTTATGGTTTGGTTAAACAATAAGTCAAAACAGATAGCGTTATGTCTGGCGGTGTATGTATCTATGGTGATGCCATTAAGTGGTGCTCCGAAAAATATAGTGCCACAGACAGGAGCAATACGTAACTGCGTGCGTGCCGTAGTTAGCGGAGAAGAAATGGTATATATATCAGAAGAAAACGGAACAGTTTCATTGAACAATCTTGCCGGCAAGACTTTGTGGCGAAATATATCGGACAATCCTGCTGTAATGTTTGAAATCATAGCACATGACTTAGACGGAGATAAACAGGATGATTTGTTAGGTGTAAGTGGAAATGGTCCTGTATATGCATGGAAGTCTGACGGTAAACTTTTATGGAAGTTTACCACCCCTGAGATATCCCGTCTTTCGGAAATAGCCGTAGTAGGCGAAGCCGATGAAACGAGAATTTTTGCAGGAGGTAATAATTTCAAAATATATGAGTTGGATTCAAACGGAAATCTCTTGTCTTTTATCCCTATTAAGGAACAGTCCGTATTCTTGATGCAGGATACTTTGTTCAGAATGGTAAGAAAGATTTGTTCGTTCTCACATACAGTCATGACAAATTCAGGTCTGAATATATAGGGCTTATAGATTCTGTAACAAAAAAAGAGTTCCGCAGTTCTTCGATATCCAAATTTATGAAGAACAGTACGATGATAACCGACAATACCGTGGCGGATATTGACAACGATGGAAAAGATGATGTTATACTGTTCGGTGCGTCTGAAACAGCAGAGGTTGTGGCTTTTAATGCCGATTTCAGAAAACTGCTAAAATTCTCAGGTAGTAAAGACAAGCAGAGATATGCTCTTACCAAAGGAACTGTATTGTCTCCGCTAACGAACGAAATAGTTTTTCAGTATGGAGGTATCAGATATCTTATCGACTTCAAAGGAAAACAGTTGGAAAAATACGGAGAGAGAAATAAAGGTGTTATTTTCAATAATTTGGTATTTATGCCAGACAGTAAAATGTTGCTTGGTGCAGGTCAAGTGGGTGGTGACAATACCCTTTATGTTTTTAATCTCGGAAAATCGGGATGGATGTCTGCAAGTCATGAGTATGACGGTCTTTATGCCGAAGTAAGGGATAATCTTGACAAACTATATCATCAGGCTCTTAATTTCAAACTTCCAGCCTATCAGAAAAAGAAGGAAAAACCTTTTATTTCGCTTGGACTTGACGGTAATAAAGCAGGCAGAAAAGATGTATGGCTCAAAGGTTTCGTTTTGGATGAAGAACTTGAAAAACTTAATGGTGGAAATCTTCTCATGGTATCTACGGGAGTAACTTTCAGTGAGTCTACATCAAGAGACGACCTTGTAGCTGCTATAGGAAAAGATGCCTTGAAAAAGGATAAAAGGATGAAATACAATATGACTCCTGACGAAATAGTGGAATGGGTACGCCGTCAAGAAGAGAAAGGGAACCTTTCCAAATGTGGGTAGGACATGGCAATGACCCTTTCTATGTAAGGATAAACACACTTGAAAAGATACTTGAGGTTGCGCCTAAAACCTGTTATGGATTTATCTACGCCGAGATGAACGGCACCGGTGACCCGAGAATAAAATATTTTGTATATGAATATATTCCGAGGATTGCAACTGCCATACGCAAGAATAACTCGCCTACAAAAGTTTATTTCAGATATAAAAATATGTTCTGGGCAGGTGATGCTCACGAAGAACTATGGAGTAGAGTATTCTTTTCAGGCAAATATAGTGATATAATCGTTCCATCTGCCGAAGATACCAACAACCGTCTTCAGGATTTGAACTTTACAGGAAGAGTCGGTATGTATCTTAGCGGATATGTAGGCGACTACTCCATGCGTCTTGTAGATGACAATCCCACCTCTTGGCGTCCATTGTCTCCTGGAGGACAGACATCTGTATCACCATATTTGCGTAATGCGGCGCTCATGGCGGCTTATGGCTGTAGTCATGGTGTGTTGTTCCCAATTCAGTATCTCGAATGGCCTGGGTATAACATCTTTTTTGCACTTATAAAATCCGGTCTTATTCCAATGTTAAACCGCGATGAAATACTGTCTGTCAATTCATGGCATCTGGTAAAAGATATAGATGTGGAATATCTTGAGAGAGTCAACAATTTGGGACACAATCTTACTCTTTACAGAACTTCTGACAATGATGCGGTTGTAGGAAAAGCCGGAGTACACTGGTGTGGAACATCTGTAACTGACTACGACTATTCTAAATTATCGTTAGGAGTAGATTATAGATAGTTGAATTTCATTCCACCAATGCCTTACGGTATAGTTCCCATTACTTCGTATGATTATGAGGATAAAATAAAGAAATCAGATGAAAAATATGTAGTAAGCGACTGTCATCATGGAATAGTGAATGGAAAGAAAATCCCTGCAATAGAGTTCGGAGATGTTATGTCGGCTACAGTTAAAGAATGTGCTAAAAAACTTCCAATTACTGTAGAAGGTGCTTCGTGGAGTTTGTATAAAATAGACGCCACCCACTCAAGGCTTTTGCTGATAGATCCGGGTTATGTTTCGCTTTCAAAGGTAAAAGCAAAAGTAACGCTTCAGAATACTAAACCTCGTAAGGCTATAGATGTCCTCACCGGAGAAAAGATAAAAATCGACCAAAACAATGTAACTATAGATGTTCCTGCCGGTTCTATGAGATTTATAGATTTTGAGTATTAACGATAATAATTGACCTGGTGGTATCCCAATCTTGATCATCAGGTCAATTTATTTTAAACAAGTATCTTAATTTTTCTTATTATAGTCCATAGCTTTGCCCATATACTGATATTTGTCGAAAATATCCCCATTGCCATTCATTCTTGGATCCCCGGTTTTTTTCAGTTCTTTTTCCATTTGCTTTCTCAGCTTGTCCATTATTTTTCTGTATTCAGGATTCCACGCCTGGTTTTTCATACAGTGTGGATCTTCCTTGATAAGATAAAACTCTTCTCCAGGACGTTTCGCGAAAGACATTTCATAGTAGTGATAATCTTTGTCTCCTGGTTTAAGCCCTGTAAGATAAGATTTTGTAGGCGAGTTGTCACAGTTTTTGTAGTCATATTCCGGATTGCCAACCGGCCATCTTTCTGGTTTATAGTTCACCACATACAGATATTCATCCGTTCTAATAGCTCTCACGGGATATCCTAAATTAATACCATCTTCATTTGCACGTCCAACGTCGTGTCTCTCCTTAATCAGAATCATATGGTCACGCTTTTTGTCTATACGTCCGTTCTTTTTTGATGTTATAAGATTCAGAAAACTTTTTCCTGACATACCGAAGTCACCGTCTACTTGGGCTGCTTCGAGCAAGGTAGGAGCTATGTCGTGGAATCCTATGAAGTCATCCACAGTGCGCCCGGCCATAACCTTACCTTTCCAGTACACTATAAACGGTACATGGAACCCTTCTTCGTATATCTGACCTTTGATACGTGGAAATGGCATACCGTGATCCGAAGTTACTACAATTATAGTATTGTTCAACATGTTTTTTTCTTTAAGAATCCGGACTGCCTCGCCTACATGCTTGTCAAACCACTCTACCTCTACTGCATAATCCATTATATCACCCCTTACTATATCATTGTCCGGATAGAAAGGCTGAACATAAACACTGTCTATGTTCTTTCCGTTCTTTTTCCACGAGTCTTTCTCGTAGAATCTGTGCGGTTCCTTACATCCCAGCCAGAAACAGAATGGTTTCCCATCTTTATTTTCGTCGAGAAACAATCTGAAGTTGCCGGAATAATCAGTGTTGAAGATACCTTTAGCAGGTCGTTTTTTCACCGTAAGTTTGTTATACTCAGGTCCTGCCGGATTATCTTTTGTGTCGTACGTTCCCGGTCCCCATCCTTTACCTGTAAAACCTACGTGATACCCATTGTTTATCAATACTTGTGGATAGAGAGTAAATTCCGAAGGGAAATGTGGAAAGTGATTGGTAGCCTCTTTAAGTTGCCACGAGTATTTACCCGTCAGTATGCAAGCCCTTGACGGAGCACTCTTAGGGTTCTGTGTATATGCATTAGTGAAAACTACTCCTTCTGATGCCAGCGCATCTATAGCGGGAGTGTTACAGTTTTTTCCTCCGTATGCCCCGAAACTTTCTCTTGAAGCATCATCGGCTATACAAAACAAGATGTTAGGCAACTCGTTTTTCCCCATTACTACTGCCGATGCCGCAAGCAAAGGAAATAATACCACTTCTTTTTTATTCATAATTCGATTTTTGTTTAAAAGTTTTATTTAATTTTTTTTCAGAAACTCCACTGTTTCATATCCTATAAGATGATATCCGGCTAAATTCGGATGACGGTCATAATACCATGCTTTGTACTTTCCCAAAATAGGATCTAAAGAATTGTCGTCTGCTAATACAACTTTCATGTTTTTACCTTTTTGCTTATAGTCATAAGTATAAGGTTTCAGCCATCCGTGATACTTTTTATCCACTTTATTAAGTTCTATCCTTCTTACATGATAAGTATCAGGTCCGGATTCAACCACGGCTTTCTTATATGGTGTATATATGTCGAACATGGTAAGATTCATTTCTTGTGCAACTTCAGTTATCAGTTCGTTCACTTGCTCGCATTCATCAAACGGCATGAAAGGTACGATTGTCATAGGAATGAGATTTGCTTCCGGAAAATCCGTTTTTATCTTTTCAAGTAGCGATTTTAGATTCTCGGGGAACTCATTTTTCAGTTTTTTGCATTTAAACCAGTCGTTTATTCCGTATCTGACAAAAATGTAGTCAATTCTTCTTTCCATTAATGGATATATTTCCTTTTTGTACTTTCCGCTTTCCACTACAGACAGGGCGGTTTCTCCACCCTGGCTGCTGTTGTTTATCACCCGTACTGTCGGCATAAAAGGTTCCAAAGCTTATAGCTGTTCTATGGTTTCTTCTAAGTGAATGCCATTGGGCTTTACTCGTCTTGGAGTCGCTCCTTTAGTAGTGCTATCTTCTATAAGCAGTACTGTTATCGTATCTTTCTCTTGTGCGGTTATTATATTGGAAAGGCACAGAAAGAACATTATACATAAATATGATAGTTTCATTTCTTCTTTTTGTTCTTCTTTGCTTCTGATGAATACTTTTTGTAAGAGTCGCATATCTCACCTTCAGTGAGTTTTTTCCATTCATCGGGATACTTATTCATAACGTAATTTTTTACATCTCCCATATCTTCCGGCACTCTGTCGTTCAAGTCTTTCAGACCTATGTCGTTATTGTTTTTTTGCCAACTGTCCATTCGAAACCGCATATCTTTCAGAATATTCTGATATTGTGGCAATAGTGCGAGGTTTCTTGTTTCATGAGGGTCGTTTCTCAAATCGTAAAGTTCTTCTTCCGGCTTATGGCCCTCCATGAATTGTAATTGTGTATTGTTCAGTTTACCATTTTTTTTCAACTCTCTTAATACATGAATTGCTGGACGATGAAATTCCAAATACTGTTGATGCTCGTCCCATCCTTTTTCCGGCATATAGTTTCGTATATACTTATATCTGTCGGTACTGATAGAACGCATACAGTCTATAATTTCATCCCAGTTGTCACGTGCTGCATAGAATGTGTCATATCCTTGATTCGGTGTGCCTGTAGCTTGATTGAACAATGGTTTCCCACTAAGATAGTCCGGCATTTCTGCATCGGCAAGATTGAGCACTGTAGCGGATATGTCGACTGTACTTACAAGGTCTGTAACTACAGATTGCTTTATTCCTTTACCCCATGCTATCATTGGAATCTTTATTCCTGGCTCGTATAGGTAACCTTTGCCCTTTACTTCGCATCTTCCATTGTCTCCTATAAAGAATATTATTGTATTGTCAAGCATCCCTTTTTCTTTTAGCTCATTCATGAGTATGCCCACTTCATGGTCCATATATTCTACTTGGTCAAGGTATGAAGCCCACTGCCGGCGTATTCTTGCATCGTCAGGCAGATAAGGAGGCAGTTCAACGCTGTCCGGATTTACAGGATGTTGCGACTCAGCTGTAATTCTCTTCCACCAGTCGCCTCTGTGTGTAACAACAAGCTGTACTTGTGCAAAAAACGGTTGGTCTTCTGTAGTGAATTCATCATATTTGTCGAATAGCCCGAATTTATCTTTTCCGTTCCATTCTCCAAGTGGAGTGTGTTTGAAATTACAGTCTGTTTTTCTGCCTTTGTTCATGACATTGGAATTGCCGAGTATGCAGGTATATCCGGCTTTTCTTAAATAGTATGTTATGGGTTTGAATTTTTCATCCAGTGGAAGATTTCTGTTGCTCCTGTGGTTATGTGCATTTATAATAGTTTGATGCACTCCTGTCATCATTGCCGAGCGGCTTGGTGAACTGATTGGAGCTGTACAGCATGCCGAGCGGTATAGTACCCCTTCGGATGCCATTTTGTTGAGGTTAGGCGTGCGGACCGCCTTCATTCCATAACATTCAAGATCCTGCCCCATATCTTCTGCCATTATCCACAGAATATTGGGCTTTTGTTTGATTTGCGCTGAAGCGGCTATACATAAGAATGCAGCTGCCGTAGTCAGATTTTTTCTTTTACTCATTGTTTTCAGTTTTTAGTTTTAATGAGTTTGTTATTTGATACAGATGTCTATTTCGCCACTTATCTCACCGTCATTTACAAAAATCTTTTTACTGCCTCTTTCTTCATCTATTCTTATTACGGCTGTGGCTATACCGGCCTCGGCCTTTACTTCGTCTTTATTCATAAGCTCTATTCCGTCAGGCAGGATAATATTGATACTTTTGGTGTATTCCGGATTTACAGTCCCATTCCGGTCTATTGCAGATATGTACAAGAATGCCACATCGTTACATCCTGCTTCAAGTTCTTTACCGCTTATATCAATCTCGCAGTCCAATTTTACAGGTGGCTCGGGTGTAAATACGGATTCTTCTTTTATCTTTTCGCCTTTATTGAACGCTGTGGCCTTAAGTTCTCCTTTTTCAAACTCGTCAATCTTGAATGTGAATGGTGGGTGTTTCAGGTTTGTGGAGTTTTTGTCATTATCAGGTTTCTGTCTTCCTATGAGTCTTCCGTTGAGGCGCAGCTCTACCTCTTCAGCATTACTGTAAACCTTAATGTCTGTAGGGGAGTTCTTGTCCCAATATGATGCTATTTTAAGAATACAGTCAGAATCGTTGGTGATGTCTCTCTGGCTGCTGTAGAAATAGTATGCAAATTTGGGGATACGGAAGATATCCATTACCCCTGAGGCCTCAATGTCGTCATGATAACCGCGATTGTAGTCAAACATCACCCAATAGCCATCGCCGGTAGCCGGAATGTTCATATTGTCATTATGTGCCTCCTGAACATTTCTTGCCTGGCGTAACATTCTTTCTTCTCCATCTTTTCTGAACTGGCGGCTTGAGTATTCCACTCTCATGTTTTTGGGCATCTTGTGTTGGTTTAGACCTGCATTGTTTGAATAATATTCCCAATCGCCATATTCTGACACGATGTAAGGTTTGTCGAATTTCATTTCATCTTTGTGCAATATGCGGTGCTGACGTGCTTGAAAATATATATCGTAGACTTGTGGCATCCATCCACATGAATATACATTTTCGCCTGGGTATTCTTTGTGTACAATATTGTCGAGAACTTCCATGAATTCAATAGGCATTTTGGTTTCATTCAGTGAGACTTCCCATGCCAGTACACACGGATGATTCCTGTCTCGTCGAATTAGTTGTTTAGCAGAACGGTAGCATTGGTTACGGAATTCGTCATTGTCGGCATAATACTGCCAGCCAAGGATTGCGTCGGCAACAATTAAACCCAGTTCGTCGCATGCGTCCATAAATGCCGGTGAATGTGGGTAATGAGAGAGTCGCACGTAGTCGAATCCGGCTTTCTTAATCTTATATGCATCTCTGTATTGTGCATTGTCGGACAATGCATATCCTATGTAAGGGTATTCCTGATGGCGGTTCACTCCGCGCAAATATGTTTTTTCTCCGTTTATGTATAGTTGGTTGTCCTTAAATTCAAATTTTCTGATACCGAATCTGTCCGTCTGACTGTCTATTTCATTTCCCGATTCATCACTTATAATTGTTTGAAGCGTGTATAATGACGGATTTGCAGGCGACCATAAAGAGGGGTTATTTATACTAACAGTATTACATGATGTTACGCCTTCTTTCCCATTAGGTAAGTTTATATCGATGGAAAATTCTTTCACCACTTCATTACCTTTTCTGATAATGTGTTTAAGTGTCGCTTTCTTGTCCTTGGCTCCTTCGTTAATGATGTGTGTCTGTATTTTAACTTCCGACATTTTAGCATCCACATAAGGGTATGTGATGAATACACCTCCACCGGCTTCTATATCCACAAGCGATGGGTTTGATATGTAAATATTGTTTTTCTCTATGAAATTTACTTCTCTGTACAGTCCTCCATACATATTGAAGTCCAAAATTTTAAGAGGCTTGGGACCTGTTATAGGATTGTCTCTATTGTCTAATCTTACGCATATGGTGTTTCCCTTTGCTCTAACATGATTTGTAATGTCTGCTGTTACCGGTAGATATCCGCCCATGTCTCTTTTAATATGCTTGTCGTTTATCCATATATCTATGATATTCATCGCTCCTTCAAACTCGATGAAATATTTTTTCTCTTTACTGTAGTCTGAGATATTAAAAGTTTTCCTGTACCAACATATTCCTTGCCATTGATTGTTAACAACAAGTGGCTCAATGTTGGCCGTATGTGGCAATCTTACGTGCTCCCAGTTTTTAGTCTCATTGTCGGTCTTGGAATAATCCGTGTTGAAGTTTACTGTGTCTTTTACAAGATGGAAAGTCCAACAGTTATTGAAATCAGTTTGGTCTGTCTTTACTGTCTGTCCGCATGAAGCAAGTAAATATGCGGCTAAAGTCGGTGCTAGAATGAATTTTAGTTTCATGGTTGTTTGGTAAATAATTAAATAAATCTTCGTATTATCGCAAAATAAAAAGTTTTGCATAATAATAATGTATCTTTAAGTATGTAAGAAGTATCTTTACTTTAAAATTAGTGTGGAATATTAGTTTTCTCATGAAATTATAGCGGTGAGTTTATATTGTTTGACAGGTGTCGGACGCAAAAAGAAAGAGCAAAAACCGATAAGGGGTCAATACATTCTGTATTATATGATTAATTGCAGATTTGTTTTCTTGTTGACTTTGACATATTACCGTCAGCTACATTTAAAATACTTATAGCTACCAGACTTTTTGTGCGCTTCTGTACTTTTGCGTTAGAAAAAATATAGTTTAACCATAAAATTTAGAATATCATGAATCTTAAAATTACTTCAGTTAAGTCTTTTGCTTTTGTTGGTTTCCTAAGTGTTGCTTTTAATGCATCGGCTGAGATTTATTATTCGAATACCGATGCTTGGGCAGAGTCTTTATCTTATGCAAGTAAAGAAGATGAAGCATCTGACAAAATAAAGGAGTTACGCAAGCTTATAGCTAAGGCAAAAAAAACAGGTATAAACACTCTGAAGGAAGAAACGGCTTTACGTACGGCTGAGATTTTCATGGGTTATGCAAAATGGGATGAGAATAACGTTGATGCCAATGTGAAGCATTTTTCGTTAGTGACCAGATACAAGAAAGAACCTGAAAAGTATGCTAAGCTACTTCCTGACTTTGAAAGACAAGAAATTATAGAAATGATGAACTCTTCAATCGCCGAGCTTGACGCAGTGATGAAGGGAGAGTTGAAACGTTTGCCTACGCCTGTTGTGGATTGGACAAAGGTGAAGGTTGATAAAGATATGTTGATCTACGAAGGTAAGCCTGTTTTCTTGGCAGACTGGACGTGGAAACCACGTATAAAAGAGTATAACGAGTATCATGGCAATCTTGACGGTTTTCTTCTGAATAATGGAAATGTTATCAATGACAAGGGGGATATTAGTCCGAAGGTTATTAAAGAACTTCAAGAGAGAGATAATGGAAGCATCGGTTTTGTATTTCTTAGTCATTCAAATTTTCCGAAATGGGCTGAAAAAAAAGATCCGACAGTAAAAGATGGTCCTGGTATAAAATATACAATGTACGACATTAACCACCCGCTTGCAAGGCAGGTGAATTCTGATTTGATAAAAGGTACGGTACCATATATGGCCGGAAAGCAATATACAGAGCTGGGATATATGCTTTGTAATGAGCCTCACTGGAACAGTATAGAGAAAACCTGGGCTTCGGCACCTATATCTGAATATGCATATGAAGAATTCAGGAAATGGTTAAGGAACAAACATGGAAACATTGGCGAGTTGAACAAGTTGTGGGGTACGTCTTATAAAGACTTCGCATCTGTAAATGGACCGAGGATAATGAAAGAATCAATGCAAGGCAGTCCTATGTATTTTGATTTTATGGCATTCAATATGGACAGGGTGACAGAATGGTTCTCTTTCCTGAAGAATGAAATCAGGAAATACGACCCACAGGCTAAGACTCATATCAAGATAATGCCAAATCTTTGGTCAGACAATAAGCGCGACAGTGGTATAGACCTTGAAGCTCTAACGAGAAATAGTGAGATAATAGGAAACGATGCAAGCTCGTGCGGTGCATGGATGTGGGGTAAACCTAAATTTTGGGAGAAGAATTATGCATTCGACTGGGTGGAAATATGTATGGCATACGATTTTATGAAGTCGGTCAGTCCTGATAAAGTAATGTTTAATACAGAAGGGCATATGCTTTCTACCGGAAAGTACAGAGATTTGTACCAAACAAAGGAATATGCCAGGGGTAATTATTGGTTGGCGACTATTCATGGACTTACGGCTACTCAGACATGGTACTGGTGCAGAAGAGAAGACGGTTCTTCCAGAAAGAATTCGGATTCTAACGGTTATGCCGGTTCGAATAATCATCAGCCGAGGATTGTCAATGAAGTACATGCCACAATGATAGATTTGAACTCAGTATCGGATTATATAATGTCTTTCCAGCGTCAGCGTAAGCCTCTGAGAATATTTTATACAAAAGCCTCGTCTATAAATAAGCCGGCACATATGAATGATGTGTTTAGTATTTACGAGAAACTCAATTTCTCCGGTCTTCCAATAGGATTTGCTACAGAAGGGATACTGAAAAACAATCCTCATGAATGGGATGCAATTGTCATATATAAGACTCCATATGCATTTAAATCGGATATTGAGATTATCCAAAAGTATCTTGACGAGGGCGGAACCGTAATTATGGACAGCGAAAGTTTCAAGACTGACGAGTATGGCAGAAAAATGGACTTGACTTTGAAACAAGGTAAAGGAAGACTTATTGTAGTGTCAACATTAAATGAGATGAAAAACAAGGCATTGGCTGCTGTAAAATCAAATAAAGGAATGCCTGCGATTTCTATTGCTGAAACAAATGACAGAAATATGCCGGGATGCGAATGGAGAGTTATAGCAAAAGATAAAGATAAGTATATTGTAAACATTGTTAATATAGGAAAATCGGATGCTACAGTCAGTATGTCAGCTGCTAAAGGAAATATCAAGTCTGTAAGCGAAGTACTTACAGGCCTTAAATCTGCAACACAGATAGTGATGAAACCTAATGAGGTACAATTGCTCGAAGTTAGTTTAGAATAGAAATAATTCCTAACCATAAGAAATAATATAATGAAAACATTGTTAAAACATTTATTCTGTATGTCGTTTCTCCTTGTGACCATATCGATAAACGTTATGGCTCAGGGAAAACTTAAAGTGCAAGGCATAGTTACTGATGAAGAGAATGGAGAGCCATTGATAGGTGTTACTGTGAAAATCGTAGGAGATAACAAGACTGGTGTTATTACAGATTTGAACGGGGAATATTCTATAATGGCGAAAAAAGGAGATAAAATTGCCTTCTCTTACATCGGTATGAAAAGAAAGGTAATGACAGTAAAATCAAACAAGATGGATGTCGTGTTATCATCCGATGCAGTCTTGCTTGATGAAGTAGTTGCCATAGGATACGGTACTGTCAAGAAGAAAGAGCTTACCGGAGCAGCTATACAGGTAAAATCTGATGAACTGCAGAATGTGGTAAGTACAGACGTAGGTATGGCTTTGCAAGGACTTGTCTCAGGTGTGAGTGTTACATCAAGCGCAGGTGATCCAGGTTCGGTGGCTAATATTCAGATACGAGGCGTAACTTCCATATCAGGTTCAAACACGCCTTTGTTTGTTGTTGATGGTGTCCCTCAGGAAGGAAATCCAAATCTGAGTAGTAACGAAATCGCTACCATAGATATCCTTAAAGATGCTGCCTCATGTGCTATTTATGGAACAAGAGGTGCCGCAGGTGTTATATTGATAACAACAAAACAAGGACAGTCGGGAAAGATGAAAGTTTCCTTAGATGCCATCTATGGTTTTCAGGAAATAGCCTATGACAAGCTTCCACAGGTAATGGATACGCGCGAACAGACATATTGTGAAATATTGGATGGACGATTGGATGGCCTTTCGGATATGGAAATAAACTATATGCTTTCCAAGAACAAGTACTATTATATGAACAATACCGATGTAATGGATATGATACTTGAAGAGGGATTGCGCCCTGAACAAAGTTATAACCTTACATTGTCCGGAGGTACAAAAGAACTTACATATAGCGTAATGACTGGCTACTACAAACAGGATGGTATAGTTATGAATTCCGGATATGACAGATTTAATATGAGAAACAACTTAAATTACAGGAAGAATCGTGTTAAACTGTCATTGAGTACCTCTTTCTCAATGGATAAGACTCGCAAAGCTTCAGGAACGTCGTTGGGACAGGCTCTTAACTTCATGCCGTATACTCCTTATATAGATAGGGAGCAGGATGAATTTGAAGTACCAGGCGTAGGATATTCACCAGAGGTTAATCAGGTTAGTATGTTGCTAAGAGCTTTCCAGACAAAGGACGAAACAAATAAGAATACATTTTCCGGGAACTTCGGTTTTGACTATGAGCTGTTCAAGTCATTTACTTTTACTACTAAAGTTGGAGTAAATCTTAACAATACATACAGAGAAAATTTTGTTCCTAATGCCTCGGTTTATGATAGTGAGGGAACAGAAGTAAGTATGGGTTCCAGCTCGAGTAAATCTATGAATGAAGCTACACGCAGATTTTCACTCAGCTGGTTTGGTGGATTTAACTATAACACAACATTCAACAAATCCCATAAACTGGCGGTAAATGCTCTTGCTTCTTATGAACAATATGATTTCAAAGGTTTTGATGCAGGACGTTATGGCGTTATGAACAACGATATTGAGGTGATAAACGGAGCAAGCAGGCGTCCATTTGCAAATTCAAAAACGTTTTATACAGACAGATTGTTGGGATTTATCGGTAGGGTGCAGTATAGTTTCAAAGAAAAGTACCTGTTGAGCCTCAGTACACGTGCCGATGCCTCTTCAAAGTTTGCTAAAGAAAACAGGTGGGGATTCTTCCCATCGGTTTCAGTTGGATGGAATGTGTCCGACGAAAAATTCTGGAAAAAACTTTCAAGAGTAATGAACACATTCAAGATAAGAGCATCATACGGAACTACTGGTAATCAGAGCTTCCCGTCCTACAGTTATATTTCGACTGTTAAATCCGGTATAGACTATCCAACGTCATCTGGCGGAGTGAATTATGGTTCTATTCTTACTACATATGCAAGTCCTGACGTAAAATGGGAAACTTCTATACAGACCAACATAGGCTTCGATATGGCATTTATGAAGAATATGTTTACTTTTTCCGGTGATAAGATCGGAAGAGCGTCGTGT
>ERZ809706.372-NODE-372-length-14458-cov-14.5027_pt1 | contig 14458 bp, 17 predicted proteins | sample MGYA00520257_ERZ809706 | MGnify/ENA primary metagenome ERZ809706 (study PRJEB31588, sample SAMN03401203) | human gut metagenome | study: EMG produced TPA metagenomics assembly of the PRJNA231909 data set (A prospective, longitudinal analysis of the...
AGTCATCGGGCATTATCTGAACATAAAACACTATCAATAAGTTGGAGTCATTACCAAGTATGGATGTGATATTGGTCTGGGGGCGCAGATTGGTAAAGGCCTCGTGCTGCCTCACCATTCAGGTGTAGTCATTCACGGTAATGTAAAGATCTGTGAGAATGTGATTATACGGCAGAATACGACCATTGGCGAAAAGGAATCTGACAGCAGAGAGAATTATATCGTTATTGGTGATAATGTCGATGTAGGTGCCCATACGTGTATTATCGGGCTTAACGTAAAAATAGGCAGTAATGTAAAAATTGGAGCCATGTCTTTTATTATGGATGAGGTTCCGGATAACTGTACTTACGTTACCAGAAAAGAATCACGGGTAATTATGCGTTAATCATGAAGATATTATTCACAGTTTTATTGTATTGTTGATTGAGAACTTGATCCGAGTGGGGGGGGATGGCCTGAGTACAGGAAGGAAACCCCCGTGATTGTGGTGATTTTCTTGTTGCTTTATTTCAGTATGCGGCAGATATCCATTGCATCCTTGCGGTCGCTTTTTTCCTTTCAAAAGGTAGTTACGCTGCTTCTGCCTTACATCTGATGATCCTTGTCTGTAAGCAGACTCTGATACACAATGTCATGATGTTATCTGAAATGTTTATTGCTCAGTCTGCCGTTCCTTCATCCTGAGCCACTTTTGTTCTAATGTCGCCAGTCTTCGACTGGCACTCTGTGCTTCAGATTCTGAGACCTGCCCTTTGGGGTGACCATCCAGACCATAACGTGGGACGCCGGCGACAGCTGTCCGTTGCAGATATACACGGCGTGAGGTGATGCAGGACACTGCACAGAGCCATTCGTCCATGGTCAGTTCTGCCTCCGGGCGTTCTGCCAGAAATGCCGAAATATCATTGTTTATGCCAATTTTCAGGGGAATAAATCCTCCGCCTTCAGCACGAAGATGAGGAAACAGAATCTTTATTTTTTCCACGCACTCGTGAGTATACTCACGGGTCCAGTGGGCGGGACGTGGAAAACGGTGTCTTTTCTTTTTCTTCTTCAGGACTGGCGCTTCGGGGATATGTGTTTCGTCGACGGCAGATGAATTTATTCCGACGGGTGTTGATTCTGCAGCCTGTTCAGTAAATGCAGGTGCGATAATATCTGTTTTTTCGGATAAGGAAGGCGGTGAAAAAGTACGACGTTTTTTCACCACAATGATGGGGGGCTTCCTTTCTTCCTGATTTTTTCCCATAAATACCTCAGCTGGCTGGTTTTACTCTTTAATAATATCACAATCCATAAATTAGTAAATTTTCTGCCAGGTGATTTTTCATGGTTAATAATATGCCTCCTTCCATGCCGATGGTGTGGCATGGAAGGGAACGCGATCTGTTATCGCCGGAAAGTTGAAATGAGCTCTCAGTAAATATCAATACGGTTAGCCGCTTACTTAAATGCTGGTTATCGGCCTTTCTATTCATCCGTCTCCATCCGACAAAATGAATAACTTAAAAAATAGAACACATAAAAGATAACTGTAGCCGCAAAAGAGCCTGTTATTACAGATAACGTCAGATCAGGAGAATCAGCCCACATATTGTTATCTTTAAACGCCATGAAAGAAAATAAAAAACTGAGACCTGTAGGTCCAGGCAAAATTAAAATATAGATGAGCGTATCTTTGATAAAAATATAAATAATTACATAGCCCTAACCACAGACAATGATTACCATCTTAACTTCCAAAGGGTACTCCCGCCGACATAAGGCGGGAGGGGAGGCAGGCATGTTTTTACGGGGTGATGCTTTCATTAACCTGCACACGAATCTCCATTCCTGCATCGTGACAGGCCTGCAGCCACTGCGCCACTTCCAGCGGATCGCCCTCCCGGCGTACCACCCTGCCTTCTTTATTCCATAACTGCAGACAGGTGCTGCCGTCGAGACGTACCACAAAATCCCCACGGCAGGCCTGATACGTTATGCCGTTCAGCTCCACCGCCAGATCAGTGGCAGAAGTGCCGTCTGTGGGCAGACCTGCTGCCGGGATCAGCGGCAGTACGACGACTTCTGCCGCGCGCTGTTCTGCCCGGAGTCGGTCCTGTTCTGCCAGCAGCAGAGGCTGTGCCACGGCCCGGCCGGCGTCCGTCAGCTCCACTGCCAGCTGCAGGTTCGGAGCGCGCAGGGTACGCAGCCAGCCGGCATCCTCCAGACGACGGCAGGAGGCGCGCAGGTTTGGCCCGTAGACCGGGGCTTCCCCGCTTCGCTCCAGCACCCGTTCTATGTCCCGCGTCAGCACGGGGCCTGGCCGTTTTTCATCAAGGGCAGCCAGCACAATCAGCACTCTCCGCTGCAGTTGCGACGGTCGGCGGCTCTGGGTCATTACCTGTCATCCTCCGGCCAGATGAGGTTTCTGAGGCGCTGAAAGTCGGCGTCAATGAGTAATAATTCAACGCCAGTGTCAGAAGAGGTCGTTACCGGAAGACGCCGCGAAACACACCCTTCGTTCTGCCAGAGCCTGAGCCATTTGAAAATAACATTATCATTGACGCCATTTTCACGTGCAATCTGTGCAACACAAGCTCCAGGTTGTGATGCCAGTTCCACCATACGAAGTTTGAATTCATTCGAATAGTTTTTACGAGGTTCTTTTCGCCAGTCCTGTAATTCCATACTTAGATGTCCGTCTGTGTCAGATGGGCGTCTAAGTTACCAATTCTCGTCTGATGGCTACATACGGCGGTCAGTTTACGCTTACAATAAATCAAGCAGATGACAGGATAGATCGTCCAGAGCACCGCTGCTTTTGCTCTGTTGTGCGGAGTCTCGCCAGGTCAGGTGATGGCGGGTCAGTGCAGAATTTTTATTAAATTCTGCTGAGAAGAAATGCAGTTCACCTAATTTCCTCTCATTTCTCAGACGCATTATCATGTCGATGACGGGGTTATATCGGTAGTTAAAAGACACGATACTGCCTTTTGGAGCAATCTCCTGTAGATATCGTGCAGAGTTGAGATCTGTTGAGAGGGGTTTTTCACACACAAACGGGAGCTGTTTGTAGCGAAGCACTTCTTCTGCCACGCTAACGTGGAGATGGTTTGGTGTGCAGATAATGAACCCTTGACTGACTCCGGCAAGCTGCTCCAGATCCTGGCAGTTTGTTACCGGCAGGGAGCTTATTTCGCTGAGCTGTCGGGCGTTGTCCGGACTCACATCGTACAGGGCCAGACCAGTTACTAGCGGATTGAGACAAAGTGCGTTGACATGGGCACGGGCAATCCCCCCACAGCCGACAATTCCGATAATCATCACTATAGCTCCTTAAGAACGTTCAGTATCCCGTGGCAGTAAGCACTGTCCAGTCTGTTTCCGTACTGGCTGACTGCAAACGGGTCGGCATTACCCACCAGATAGCCACTTCCGGCCTGTGCAAACATGGCAAAATCATTCGCACTGTCACCAAAGGCAATAATGGCTTCTTTCGGCAGTCCGGTTTCTTCCATCAGAAAAGACACAGCCTGATCCTTGCCACAACAGAGGGGGATAAATTCAACGTCATAACAGCCAGGGGGATCGCCAGCCGCCGGGTTACAGCGGGTAAACACAACACGAATTCGTCGTTCGTCAGCCAGTTCCTGAATGGTGGCAAAATCGCTGGCAATAGATGGGCTCTCAGGGTAGTAATAGCTCACTTTAAAGGGGCCCTGATAATCCTCTGGTTGTTTCAGAAGGGGGATCTCTTTTTCCATCAGAATCTTAACCAGACAGTTGACATTCTGACGGCTGTAGCCTGAACGGCTTATTCTTTCTGCCCAGGTTTCAGAGGGGATGAGACGGCCATTTTTCACCCAGTAAAATTCGGTGCCGAGACTGCAACATATAAAGTGAGGGCTTCGCGAGATATATCCCCTGGATTTTCGCCAGGCTGAATCCAGATTTGTTCCCGTGATCCAGCCAGCGAGAATCCCCTTTTTTTCAGCATGGGATGTAATATAGGACTCCAGCTGAACGCTCCCCCCCAGTTTTTTTTTATCACTGTCCGAAGGAATATAAGTTTCATCAAGATCGCTGCACACCACAGTGCGGATTACTGTCGGGAACGGGAATTCGACGGGCCAGTTTTTATTTAAAATAGTCATGCAGTACCTCGATAACGATGTTTTGCTCCTGGAGCGACATATGGTTATGCAGTGGCAGATGAAGTAATGCAGAATGTATTTTTTCAGAATCACGGAACTGCTCTCGACGGGAATATCCGGTTGCCAATGGATGCTCTCCGCAATGTGAAAGGACGGGATAGTAAATATCTAACTCCACTCCTTTTTCACGAGCAAAGGCGAACAGAGAATCACGTTCGCCTTTGCAGAGCAGTACCGGGAAAAGGTGCCATGTATTCTGATGGGTCTCTGTCGGAAGTATTATGTTATGTGACAGGTCAGACAGTAAAAGATGGTAACGGGCTGCAAGAAGGCAGCGTTTTTTTGCATTATTTTCAAAATGTTGAAGTTTGACACTAAGCGTGGCAGCCTGAAGATTATCCATACGACTGTTTAATCCCCAGTTCTGGGCTTTAATATTCTTTTTACCTTCAGCAAATCCGTGATATGAATATTGCCTTGCCAGGCGTGCCAGTTCAGGAGAAAGGGTCAGAACTGCACCGGATTTACCAAGAGAACCAATATTCTTAAATGGATTAAAACTCAACGCCAGCAGATCACAGTGGCTGATGAGTGACCTGATACCAAAGCACTGTGCTGCATCCACGATAACAGGAATGTCAGCTTTGCGGGCAATCCGGTGAATGGCATCAATGTACATGCAGGAGCCATAAAGGCAGACCGGTAACACGGCTTTTGTCTTTGAAGTTCTGAGGCGATCCACTTCATCCGGAAGCATATTGAAAGAACTGTCAATATTAGCGAAGACCGGAACGGCTCCCACGGCCATCACGGCATTCTCCGTAGCTGCAAAGGAGTTCAGTGGAACGATGACTTCATCTCCGGGTTCCACTCCAACAGATTTAAGAGCTATTTTTAACGCATCGGTGCCGCTACTGGTGGCAATACAGGTATGAGCACCATAAAATAATCTTAATGTCTCTTCTACTTTTCCAATATAGGGGCCACTGGTAAAACATCCGCTTTTAATTACAACTGAAATGATGTCCTGCACTTCTGAGCGTTCAGAACGGGAATTCAGTCTTGGAAGTGGCAGAAATTCGACTGACTCCGAGTCATCATATTCACTCTCGTTGTTGATACGGTGATATATATCTTCAAATTTTTCCTGTAGTTCATTTTCTGTTGATGCACTGAAGATCATTTCATTCAAAATACTGACATCTTTCATAAAGACCTCCATTTTATATCGGAGAAAAATAAAGCACAGATAAACCGTATTTTCACATTTTAGTTACAAATTGGTAATGTTGGTCACAGACAACTTACAGGTCCGGTAATATCGGTCTGTTAGTGACATTTACTGAAAACGATGGAAAGGTATTGATAACGTGGTTGCCATAACCAATGCTTCAGAGAAGCCGATATGGTTAATGTCATTACAATTGTCGCCACAGTTGCCTGTGTATCCGGATATTTGAAATGGATCTTCCTGAAGCAGGCTCGGGTAGTATCTTCATGGTCTGGCTTTCAGCAGGTCTGTGACTCTGCTATTTATTGATGAATATAACCTTTTCAATTCCAGTTATTGTTCTGATTGCAATAATCCCCTAATCACAACAATTCACCGTTTTTAGTGCTTATCCTGCAAAAATCTGTTTTTTCCCTTCCTGAGATCCGAAAAATCATTGTTACGGATCTTCCTCTCCCCCACACAACGCCACCTCCGGTAAGTACAACATGTAGTGCTGCATTCAGCTGCTGATGACACTATATGTTGTGTCATCTCCCTGACCTGTGAGTAAGCGTGCAGCAAGAACCGTATTGACGGGGATGTGTTATTCAGTCGGCAGTGCTACGCGCCAGGGGAGCAGTTCGCCGACCCGGTTTATCGGCCAGTCGGCTATGACGTCAAGGACATAGCGGAGGTAGCTTTCTGGCTCCACTCCGTTCAGTTTGCACGTCCCGATCAGGCTGTACAGCAGCGCTCCCCGCTCTCCTCCATGATCCGAACCGAAGAACAGGTAGTTTTTGCGGCCCAGACTGACCATCCGCAACGCATTTTCAGCGATGTTATTGTCCGCCTCAGCCCAGCCATCATCTGCATAGTACGTCAGCGCCGGCCACTGGTTCAGGGCGTATGCGAACGCTTTCGCCAGTTCTGAGTGTCGCGACAGGGTTTTCATCTTTTCACGCAGCCAGCTTTCCAGGGATTTCAGCAGCGGTTTCGTTTTCAACTGACGTTCGGCAAGGCGCTGCTCCGCCGTCATTCCCCTTATCTCTGCCTCGATGGCGTACAGTTCGCCGATCTGTTTCAGCGCTTCCTCCGTCAGGGCTGACGGGGTGCGAACGTGCACATCGTGGATTTTACGGCGGGCGTGAGCCCAACAGGCGGCTTCCGTTATCCGGCCATCCCGGTACAGCTCGTTGAACCCGGCGTATGCATCCGCCTGCAGTACACCACTGAACCCCGCAAGATGGGTCTGCGGATGGATGCCTTTTCTGTCCGGGCTGTAAGCGAACCACACCGCCGGCGCCAGCGTTGACCCGGCGTTACGGTCGTCACGAACGTAGGTCCATAACCGCCGGTCTTCGTTTTCTTATTGCCTGGCAACAGCACCGGGACAGGCGTGTCATCAGCATGGAGCTTACCGTCAGTCAGCACATAGTCCTGAAGCGCTTCTTCCAGCGGTGACAGTAGCCGGCAGCATGCATCCACCCAGCCCGACAGCAGTGAACGACTCAGCTCCACGCCCTGGCGGCCGTACATTTCAGACTGGCGGTACAGCGGGGTGTGCTCTGCATACTTTGAGATCAGCACGCGGGCCAGCAGCCCCGGTCCTGCGATACCCCGCTCGATGGGCCGTGAAGGCGCGGGGGCCTGCACGATGGCATCGCACTGAGTACAGGCATGCTTTTCACGTACAGTCCGGATAACCCGGAAGGCGCTGCGCATCAACTCCAGCTGTTCGGCGGCATCCTCACCCAGATAGCTCAGTGAGCCTCCACATTCCGGGCAGCATGACGCTGCCGGCAGCAGCCGTTTTTCATCGCGGGGGAGTGATTCGGGGAACGGTTTGCGGGTGCGGGTTTGACGCAGCGGGCGCTGCACGGCCGGGTCGTCAACCCGACCGGTAAGGGTATCACTTTCTTTCTGAAGTGCCTTCAGGTCAGCTTCCATCTGTGCGATACGACGGGAGACTTTTTCGGAGCGGCTGCCGAAGTTCATCCGGCGCAGCTTATCCAGCTGTGCCTGCAGATGGTCTATTTCGCGTTCACGCTCGTTCAGCTTTTCCAGCAGGGCACGGTTCAGCGCCTCCTGTTCGGCAAGGAGACGTTTCAGTGCATTGATATCGTCAGGAAGTGAGCTGCTCATACCGGGTATATTACCAGGCTCATTCAGCGTCGACCAGGATAAAGAGGCTTACAACATAGTCAGGGACGTAAGCAGTCTTTTAGGCTGCCGCCAGTCGATACCTTCCAGCAGCATCGCCAGCTGTGCCGGTGTGAGGAACACTTTGCCATCCCGGGCTGACGGCCAGGCGAAGCGGCCGCGCTCCAGCCGTTTGGTCAGCAGACACAGTCCATCGCCGGTAGACCAGAGGAGCTTTACCTGACTGCCATTACGCCCACGGAAGATAAAAACGTGACCTGACATCGGATCGTCTTTCAGCGTCGTCTGCACCTTTGCCGCCAGGCCGTTGAAGCCGTTTCTCATATCGGTGATGCCAGCGACCAGCCAGATCTTTGTCCCTGATGGTAATGGGATCAACGTTTGAGCTCCCGTATCAGCAGGTTCAGGATATTTTCGCTGATGGCACCATTCAGACGGAGTGATCCGTGCCGGAACGTCACTTCACAGCTGATATTGAGTGATTCAGGTGTCGCAGCAGCTACAGGTTGTGACCGGGGGGAGGTTGTAGGGACAACATCTTCGGCATCAAGTGTTATCGGGAGCAGCTCAGGCACGTTGTTTTCTGTTGTTGAAGGAGGACGTAGTTTTCCTTCGCGCCAGTACTGGCGCCACTTGAACAGCAAATTATCGTTGATCCCATGCTCACGAGCGAGTTGCGCTACGGAGATCTCTGGTCGATGCGAGAGTTCAACCATTTTGATTTTGAACTCAACGGGATAATTAGGGCTTTTTTTACGCACTGCGGTTAATGATTTCATGGATAGCGTCCACCATATTTGGTGTCCACTATTCTCTCAGGAATTTCAGGATCTGCCAGACGGTGCTGAGACGACGCTTACACCTGTGATGCGCCGCGCAGGGGCGGAAAACAGCGATATGATTATTTCCTCAGCGTGGTACACTTCCGGAAAGTTGTGATATTCCGGAAAGTCGGATCTGACGAAAACGGCTCTCCGGTAATTTAACGACGTGGTTATATGGATGCTTGTTATCATGGTAATGATGATAACGGCATGATGTTATCAGATGGCGTGACGGTAAGGGCAGTGATGATGGATGACGTTATCGCATGACCGTCCCTGCCCGGAAAAGAAAAAAGGAGTCGCCCATGTTTTTTATTGAGAATGAAGGTCAGGCTGTCGCCAGAACGGATTACTGGCAGTCTGTACAGGCGCAGGCCGGATATGTCTACCTCAGCTGGAATGCCGGCGCAGCCAGGCTGCTTGTCCCGGATGCGGCAAAACATTTACTCAGGGAGATGCGGGGGGCTGAGTACGTCATCATCAGTAAGGGAGCACTGCATGGCCGCGATGCGCTGGAACTGGTATTTGAAGACGGCAGCGATGCGCCGTTTGTGATCCATATGCTGAGTGAGCAGTGCGATCGCCTGCTCCCCGAAAACAACCAGGGAGGGGGTTTTGTTGTCACCGTCTGGACGCGTGGCGGTAACCAGCTCCGTTATCCGGGAAAGTACCGTGTTGTGGAAAACCTGCCCGACGTTTCCCCGTGGAGTGAACACTGATATGCAGCACCTACCGGCACCGATCCACCATGCCCGGGATGTCGCTCAGCTTCCTGTTGCCATCGATTATCCGGCAGCGCTGGCACTCCGCCAGATGTCGATGGTTCATGATGAACTGCCAAAATACCTGCTCGCCCCTGAAGTGAGTGCCCTGCTCCATTACGTCCCGGATCTGCGCCGCAAGATGCTGCTGGCCACACTGTGGAATACCGGTGCGCGCATTAATGAAGCACTGGCGCTGACGCGGGGGGATTTTTCGCTTGCGCCCCCGTATCCGTTTGTGCAGCTGGCCACTCTGAAGCAGCGGACAGAAAAAGCCGCCAGGACGGCAGGAAGAATGCCCGTCGGTCAGCAGACTCACCGGCTGGTTCCGCTTTCCGACACCTGGTACGTCAGCCAGCTGCAGACGATGGTGGCAACACTGAAAATCCCCATGGAACGGCGTAATAAACGAACAGGCAGGACAGAGAAAGTGCGGATCTGGGAAGTGACGGACAGAACGGTCAGGACCTGGATTGGGGAGGCGGTTGCCGCCGCTGCCGCTGATGGTGTGACGTTCTCTGTCCCGGTCACGCCACATACGTTCCGCCATTCCTATGCGATGCACATGCTGTATGCCGGTATACCGCTGAAGGTCCTGCAGAGCCTGATGGGGCATAAGTCCATCAGCTCAACGGAGGTCTACACGAAGGTGTTTGCACTGGATGTCGCGGCGCGCCATCGTGTGCAGTTCGCCATGCCGGAAGCCGATGCGGTAGCGCTGATAAAACAACTTGAGAGGCGTTAAAAAGCCGTATTCGCGGTTCAGTCAAGGGGGAGCTGGTGCATCCATCTGTGGAAGATAGAGCACCAAACTCATAGAGGCCACGTTCTCAGGCCAGAACAGTCTTATATCTCTGGCGCTGACAACCCATAGTACTTGCCTGGATGGGAAACTCTTCTTGTGCTGAGCGTAAGAGCCATCTGCCGGAACGCTTCCTCGCCAGTTCGCTCGCTACGCACAGTTACATGGCTGCGGCGAGGGCTGCCTGATTCTAATAATGATATTTCAGCATGATAGCAGCAATAAAATAGATTGCAGCTATCATGCTGTACACATACGGCCTAGCGCTCTGTTTATGTTATGCTATCTGCAATCTTGCGGCAATCTTGCTTCATCTGTCGATGCGATTCTGAATGAGGTTTCTTTTATTGTTAACGTGACACAAGTATTCGGCTGTCAATTCTAGCACTCTGCTAAGTAGCAAGATTTAATCTTGCTACTAGATTTTTTATTGTTGCAATCTTGCTGCAAGCTGTTATCTTGTTCTGGAAGAGTTACTCTACCTAACCTCAATCTGGTTTATATTGATGTTTGCTGCAAGATAGCAGCAAGTAAAGGGGGCTAAATGGCCTGGATAGTTGGTTTTATTTCTCAGAAAGGTGGTGTGGGCAAAAGCACTAAAGCGAGAGCGTTAGCGCGTGAAGCATCCGCCTGTGGTATCAAAACAAAATTAGCTGATCTCGACTTGGAACAGGCAACGAGTGCTGAGTGGCATCGTAGACGTCTGTCAGCTGGTTTGTCACCGGTTGCTTCAGTTGAAGTGTTTTCAACAGCAAAGCAGGCGATAGAATCTGCCGGCGATTTTGACCTTCTGATTCTTGATGGCCCTGCTCGTGCAAGTAAAGGTACTTCAGAAATTGCTAAGGTCGCCGACCTTATCGTCCAGCCAACGGGGGCCTCCCTTGACGATCTTGTCCCGGCAATTAAAGTTTTCAACGCGTTGGTAAAAGAAGGTATACCACGTTCAAAACTGGTCTTCGCTTTAAGCCGGGTAGGTACCGAAGCGGAAGAGCTGGATGCTCGTGCATATATCAGTGAAGCAGGTTATGAAACTTTATCTGGATGCCTTTTTGAGAAGCCAGCATACAGAAAAGCGATGAATTCAGGACTCGCTGTGACAGAAACACGTTATAAAGGTTTAAACGAGAGAGCTGATGAACTTATCCAGGCACTCATCGATAAGATTGGAGAAGAGTAATGGCTGATGCGTCAAAACTTAGAACTAAAAGAACCCGTAGTGGGTTGGGGGTACCCCCGGGCCCCGACGAAGTGGCTACCAGCTTGAATGCGCCTGAGATAGCTCCGGCTGTCGCTGCCACTGATGTTCAGAGACAACAGGCAGACTCATCGCCAGTGCACCATGAGCCTGTGGTTACGCAAACTGTGACCGAGGTATATACCCGCCGCGATGGCCGTTCTGCCAGAAAAACAAACAGGACGCTGGCATTTGCAACACGTGTCACACCTGCTTTCGACCAAGAGATCCGGGATATCGCAGAGCGTGAGGGGGTGAAACTGGTGGAAGTTCTGGAAAAAGCAGTTGAGGCATATAAGGAAAAACAGGGCTATTAATCCGGGATGCAGCAATCTTGCTGCATTCTTTTTTGTGCACAGAAAACCCCCAGCTAGGCTGGGGGTTCCGGAAAGCTTTCAGCTTTGAGCCAGTTATTAAAACCCCTTTTGATTTGTTAAAACACCTTGCGGTCTGGCAACTGCAAGTGTCAAACAAGAAATCAAAAGGGGGTCCCAATGGGGAACGAAAAGAGCTTAGCGCACACCCGATGGAACTGTAAATATCACATAGTTTTTGCGCCAAAATACCGAAGACAAGTGTTCTACAGAGAGAAACGTAGAGCAATAGGCAGTATTTTGAGAAAGCTGTGCGAGTGGAAAAGCGTACGGATTCTTGAAGCTGAATGCTGTGCAGATCATATCCATATGCTTGTGGAGATCCCGCCAAAAATGAGCGTATCCGGCTTTATGGGATATCTGAAAGGGAAAAGCAGTCTGATGCTTTACGAGCAGTTTGGTGATTTGAAATTCAAATACAGGAACAGGGAGTTCTGGTGCAGAGGGTACTACGTCGATACGGTGGGTAAGAACACGGCGAAGATACAGGATTACATAAAGCACCAGCTTGAAGAGGATAAAATGGGAGAGCAGTTATCGATTCCCTATCCGGGCAGCCCGTTTACGGGCCGTAAGTAACGAAGTTGGATGCAAATGTCAGATCGTGTGCGCCTGTTAGGGCGCGGCTGGTAAGAGAGCCTTATAGGCGCATTTGAAAAACCTCCGGCTATGCCGGAGGATATTTATTTTATGTGCAATCTTGCAGCAAGATTTATGCTAGATAAATCTTGCTGCAAGATAAATGATATAATACTCAAATTGAGTAGTTAACTGCCCCGGTGAAGTACGCAGCTTGAGTACTTACCTGTGATTTATGAACGTATTTACTTAATGTGAGTAGTTATTTGGTGAAGATTAATACTCAAATTGAGTATAAATGGAGATGGTATGAGAATTTTTTGCGATGATGGTTCTACAAATGTGAAACTTGCCTGGTTTGAAGGCAAGACGCTGAAAAGTGCGGTATCAGTGAACTCTTTTCGCCATAACTGGAAAGTCGAGGGCTTAGGCAGCAGTCGTACCTATAACTATTTGCTTGATGGCCGTAAATATACCTACGACCCGGTCAGCGAAGATGCGATCAGCACGACTCATATTGAGTATCAGTACTCTGATACAAATGTGTTGGCAGTTCACCACGCATTACTGAACAGTGGAATTGAACCCCAGGAGATCGATCTCACCGTTACGTTACCTATCAGCGAGTTTTACACGGCCGACTGCCAGAAAAATACGCTTAACATTGAGAGAAAAATTCGCAACCTGATGCGGGAAGTCACCCTGAACAAAGGGGGAACTTTTACCATTAAAAGCGTTGAAGTGATGCCTGAATCACTCCCGGCTGTATTTACTCGCCTAGTTGCTGACAATGTTGGTCAGTACGAAAAATCATTGGTTATCGATCTCGGTGGTACAACTCTGGATGTCGGGGTTATTGTTGGCCAGTTTGAGGATGTTTCGGCTGTACATGGTAATCCTGATATTGGTGTATCAATGGTCACGAAAGCCACGCTCACTGCACTGAAAATGGCCAGCAGTGATACCAGTCCAATGATTGCTGACGAGTTGATCAAAAACAGGAAGAACCTGGATTTTGTGGGGCAGGTTGTAAATGAGGTTTCTAAACTAAATCTGGTGCTGGATACCATTGATACAGCGATAAATAAACTGGGCGAGCTAGTTGTTGATGATTTGCTGCAGTATCGAAACGTAAACCGCGTATATATTGTCGGTGGCGGGGCTGCACTCATTGCTGATGCTGTTCGTAAGGCATGGAACCACCTTGGCGAAAAGGTGGTTCTTATGGATGAACCTCAGACAGCGCTGGTCCAGGCTATTGCACGCTTCAAAGCGGAGGAGTAATCGATGTACGACGGCGAAGAAAGGAAAAAACTTTCACTCTACCTTCACCCGGAGGACTCTGCCGATTGTCTTGCACTGGCTGAAATCGAAACTGTTCCCCGGAAAAAACGGGGGGAGTTATATCGGCAGGCTTTGATAACCGGCCTGATAATGCATCAGCTTGATGAGCGAATTCCCGCCGTGTTAACCGCGCTATTCACCAGAGAACTGAATGCGGATGAGGTCATTAGTCAGATTGCCAGGATAACAGGCTGGAAACCCTCCTCCGGTGATTTAAAAGAGGTACTGAAGGCGTTGGGAGGGCTTCAGAGTACAGTTTCACCAGAACACTCTCAGGATGACGGTGAACAGGCCCGTCTGAAAGCGGCTAGGGTGAAGATGCAAAACCTAATCTAAAAAAGTCTCGCTCCGTGAAACCTGCAAAATTTCTCGGGGTGTGCGGCTTAATTTTTAGATTTCCGCGTTTCCCGTCATTTGAGTCAATGGAGTGCTGGTTGATAGCTCCCTGCTCTGAAGGACGGGGATTCCCACATATGCAGCCAGATTTCCGGCTAGTGTGGTTTCAGACGTTGTTCGATTTCATTCTGTAGCGCCTGAAGTGTGCCTGATTTGAGGTTTTTGTGCTCTGGCGGTCGAAAAGAATTTCAATGCGGATCATGTTCTCATCTCCCTTCTCTTTTACTGTATATATACAGTATTCTAATAACTGAATCCACACACAGTCAAATGTCATTGTTGTGACTAAAAAACGCTCAATTCTCTGAGAGTGTGGCTGTATGCCTGCTGTGGACTGCTGTGTCCAGCTTATCCACAGCATTTTGTGCACGGTTCTGTGGACAAAATACCTGGTTACCCAGGCCGTGCCGGCACGTTAACCGGGCTGCATCCGATGCAAGTGTGTCGCTGTCGCCGGCCTCCTCACCCGGTCACGTTTCGTCGTTCCTCCTCCACGAGCTGCGGCTTCGGGGCCGCACCTGCATTCGTATGCGGTTGCCCGGTTACAGGTGCGGCACGGCCTGATGGAGGCCGCATGTGAGAGGAGAATTCCCATGCCAAACTGGTGCTCAAATCGTATGCATTTTTCTGGT
>ERZ809706.385-NODE-385-length-13853-cov-9.16039_pt1 | contig 13853 bp, 17 predicted proteins | sample MGYA00520257_ERZ809706 | MGnify/ENA primary metagenome ERZ809706 (study PRJEB31588, sample SAMN03401203) | human gut metagenome | study: EMG produced TPA metagenomics assembly of the PRJNA231909 data set (A prospective, longitudinal analysis of the...
AAAAATAAGGAAAATGCATGCAACTGCCTAAACCCGAAAAAAATACATGACTAAACACGAAACACCGACTTGACGAAATACAACCACAGACTGCTGTACGTGCGGCATTCCGTGACGCAAGGTCCGGACGATCTGGGCGAATACCGGCTCGACGAGACGAAGACCCCGGAAAGCCACCGAGTCGTACCCATCCCCGCACCGGTCTGCCGTCTCATCAGGGAACATATCGACAGGTTCTGTCCCGACAGGGATCCCGACACGATGCTCTTCCACGCGATCAGGCACCCGGAACGGGTCCTGAACCCGACGACGATCCAACGGCAGTTCCGCACCGCGAGGAAAAGAATCAACCGCGAGGACGTGACGTTCCACTCCCTGCGCGCGACACACGCGACGATGTTCATGATCCAGGGCGGCACACTGCGCGAGACCATGGACGAGCTCGGCCATGTGGACGTCGACGTGGCCGTCCGATGCTACCAACGCGTGGTGCCGAGACACAGGCGCGACGTCGCCGAACGACTGGCGCTCGAATATCTCCCCGCCGGGGATCCGGCCGGCATCAAGGCGCAGATAGCCCAGAAGGAAGAGGAAATCGACCAGCTGCGACAGACCGTCGCCGGACTCCGAAGAAGACTGGAAGAGCTCGAAGACGACGGAGACGGGCGGAGCCAGTCCGGATAAGCATACCCAAAACCGAAAAACCGAAAAACCGAAATAATGAAAAACCAAAACCGGTGGAGACCGGCATCAAACGGAACAGGCCCACGCATCTAAGCGTTGCGGCATCTGCCGTCGCAACACTTAGATACGTGAGGCGTTATCCGAAAATCATCTCGACCTGTGCCTGAGTTTCGGCTTTTCCTGCCCTGGAGGAACGATGGCACGCTGATAGGAGTAATGCTCGCACACATGTTGTCTCTGTGCGGGAGACATGTCGTATGCCTTGTTCGCCGGTTGCGCATACTCACCAAGATGGGCCAGATCATTCGACATGGTCAACGGTTCGGACAACGGCTTGACGATTCTCCTGAACATATCCTCGAGAGGACGCAGATCGTTTCGCTGCATCCCCGCGATCGAGGCTTGATCGTTCGTCCTTTTGTCGATGAGTCCCCAGTCGAAATGCCAGCCGGCCTCCCGCGCGATGATCTCCCAGAAAATGCGTTGCGTCCGTCCGTTGCCCTCACGGAACGGGTGAAGGATGTTGAAGTTGTTGTAGCTGACGCTCAGACGCTTTACGAATTCGTCATGGCCGAGACCCTTGAGAAGATCGTCGGCGCGAAGCACCTCCTCGGAGTAGCGAACCCCCATGCTGAACAGCTCCAATGGCTGGAAGGGAAGCCCCTCGCCCTTGCCCATGTCGATGGTTCGTATCTCCCCCGCCCAGTCGTACACGTCCTGGAAGAGGAACCGGTGTATGCGGCGAAGCTGTTCCAGCGTCCCCTCCGCAGGTGGGAGATTCTCTCTCAGAATGGCGGCGCGGGCGGAGCAGAGATCGTTCTCCGCAGCCGCCAGCGCATCCTTGTCCGTGGCGCCCACAAGGTTCCGCAGCACGTTCGTTCCCGGAATCAGGTAGGGATCGAAGACACGCGCCATCGTCACTCCAGTCCGTAACGGCGACGGGTGCGGGAAAGAAGCTCGGCGCTGCCGATGCTCCCCCGCGCATATTCTCCGGCATCGCGTATGAAGGCCCTCGTCACGTCACCGCCTTCCAGCCGCACGGACTGCACCGACAGTCCGACGTTCTCCGTGCGGCGGCGCATCTCGGATTCAGATATCGTTCCGAACATTGCACCTCCTTTTCTCTTTAGATTCTAGCAAAACCGACGGCCCTTAGACGGAGCCGCGCCTGATTCCGCTCCTAAAGTCCTTCATTCCAGTCGCAATCCTTTCGCCAGATGCCACGCATGACACGTCAGGCACGCCACCGCACCGTCATCGCCCAGAAGGAGCGTCAGATCGGCAAGCTCCGGGACGAGGTGGAAAGGCTCAGGAAGATCCTGCTGGAACGGGATACCGGAACCGGTGAAAACCGGGAAACCGTTTTACCTAAAAACCGAAATATCGAAAGAACTACATACCGAAAAACCGGGATATGGAAACACTGGAAAACCGAGACAAGGAGAAACCGATGAACGAGAAGACCCGCGAACCGATGGTGATCGCGCTTTGAGACTGCTTATATCGTTTTGGACGGAATGAGCGTCAATCAGAAAGTTATGTATGATGGTTTCGCTTATTTATCTCGGTAAGGAGAATCCCATCTCATACAAGACAGTATTCGGCATGGACGGTTTCGATAGACATGACACCGATGGAGGAAACCAAACCGCGGATTCAGCCAGCGATATAAAGGTGTATCCTGAGTCCGCTTCGGGATGTTTGATTAACGACTTGGGCAAGTTGCTGAATATGAATCCGGATTTCTATAGACGACGGATCCGCCGCATTAGGACGGCCGCGATTGCCGTCGGGCTGAGTGCCATTTGCCTGATTGCCATTTTCTTGATTCCAGATGATTCGAATCCGGTTTTCCAGAATTTCTTCAGCGCACTGTTTGGTTTCTTCCTCGGGTTGGCCTCTTCTGTATATGAGAAATTCCGCAAATGGGCCGACCGAGTTAATCAGACCATGAAAGACGCTGAAGGACGTATGCCGATATGGGAAGCCATATATAAGAATTCCATATTCTACGATGAATGTTTTATAACGCTTCCGGCAGCACGCGTATCCCCAACCTGGGCACAAAGAGCATGGATTAAAATCAGATTCCCCTCATTGTCGCGCAAGTGGCATAAGTATTTTCGCAACGGAATGGCTGAACCAGGTTTGAAACCATTACCATTTCCGCTTATCTATGACTCTTCGCAGAGTGAGCAAAAGAAGTTCTCGATAAGATGGCGCCATTGGTTCAATAAGAGGGAATGCAGAAAGCAGCTTCATTACCTGGAGTCGCTGAGCCGATGCATCTTCATACTCGAACCGTATCAGGCGACTCTTGATTATCTACTGGCCTATTCGCCCAAGATAATCGGGAAGGAAATTCGTAAGGATAAAATCCTGAAGGAATACATTCCAGTTAATGACGAAGTCTACGTTTACCAAAAAAATGTAGACAAATAAGCAATACCGGAATACGGAAATACTGAAATCAGTAAATACCAAAAAACAATATACCGCAATCGGATCCACGTGAATCCAGGACGCTTTTTTCAGGAACGCGGTCAAGAACACGGTACGGCACCTGACGGTGGTAGGCGACCACCTTGTTCTTTCCCATCCATTCCAAAGTCGGCATGACCTGTTCTCCTCGCTACTTCATGGAATTGGTATACTCAGAGTATATCGGCCTAATGGCTCATATGACGCGCGGGCGAAAGTATTCTGACCGACGCGCAGTGGGATTCAATCGTTAGGGATTTCCTACAGCGAATGGCATGACCGACGCGGACGATGAGAGCGTGACCTAGGTGGCGATCCGTTACAGCCTGTCCCAGAACGGCAATGGATAACGCCCGAATTCTTGCGTAAAAGCGGTTCGGCCCGTTGCCGGGAGGACAACTTCAGTCGGTTGATTGCATGATGCCGTCGAGCCGGGACATGTCCAGGTAGCGGCGTGCGCTCCATTGGTTGGCGGTGACGTAGCGGATCCTGGCGCAGACGAGCATGAGCGCGCTCCTGCCGTCCGGGAAGCTGCCGACCACTCTGGTGCGCCGGCGGATCTCGCGGTTGAGCCGTTCGATCATGTTGTTCGTGCGGATCCGACGCCGATGCTCCACGGGATAGTCGTCGAGCAGGTAGGTCGTGGTCTCGCTGATGCCTTCCCTGAGGCAGGAGGCGGCGGCCTTCAGCCCCTTGGACTCCATTTCGGTGGCGACCTGTTCGGCCTTCTCCAACGCGGCCTGCCGGCTTTCCATGGCGAACACGGCCTTCAGGGCGGACGCGGCCCATGCCGCGTGCTTGTGGCTGACCTTGGACAGGACGTTGCGCATGAAGTGGACCATGCACCGCTGGTAGCGCGCGTCCGGCAGCATCGAGTTCACGGTGGAGACGAGCCCGGCGCACCGGTCGCCGACCACGAGCCGCACGCCCCTGAGACCGCGTTCGATCATGCTCCTGACGAACTGCTCCCAGCTGGCCTTGTCCTCCTTCATGCCCTCCGCGACGCCGACGACCTCACGGTGGCCGGTGTCGTCCACGCCGATGGCGACCAGCACGCTCACGTTCTCGACCGACCCGCCCCACGTGCGCTTGTGCCACACGCCGTCCACGAACAGGTACGGGTACGAATGGGCCGCCAGGGGACGGTTCCGCCATTGATCGATGTCCTCGTACACGCGCTTGAGCTTGTCGGAGAGCGTCTGGGAGGGCATCCGCTCGCCCCACAGCAGGCGGCTGATGTCGTCGACCTGACGCGTGCTGACGCCGGCCAGGTACATGTCGATCAGCGCCTCCTCGACGCTCTGCTCGCGACGCCGGTAGCGTTCGATGACCGCCGACTCGAAGACCGCGCCCTTCAGCTTCGGCACCCTGAGCGTCATCGTCCCGGCCTTCACGGTCAGGTTCCGCTCGTAGTGGCCCGCACGGTAGGCCCTCCGACCGGACGCACGCTCGTATCTCGCGGCCCCGGTGATCTCGTCGGCCTCCGCGTCCAGCATCGCGTTCAACAGCTCCTCGCCCTTCCGGGACACGAGACGGTCCAGCTTCGTCTCGAGCATGTTCTCGTCGACCTGTAGAATCTGGTTCGACATGGTTCGTCGCCTCTTTCCATAGCGGTTTTATGTTTGGCGACTGAAATCGTACCCCGGCGACGGACCATGTCCCTTCATTCAGACCTCAACCAAAGTGCGCAACAAACCGGGCGTTATCAAAAGCAGCTGGAGTCGACAATCACCTTCAATGTCAAAATGCTATTGACGGCTTATGGTTATTCGCAGTCCAGCTTGGCCGAAGCGATGGGAATTGGCCGTTCGGCCATGTCCCTAAAGATGTCGGGGAAAACAGGCTGGTCTGTATACGACCTGGTTAATGCATCAAGATTCTTGAAAGTAAGCACGGAACAACTTCTTGATGATTCTCTGATGAGGAGAATGGGCGTTTCGGACGATGCGGAGGCGGATATGGAAAAGTCCGCCGTTTCCGGCGGACTTTCCGATGATGGTACCCCCCGTCGGAGCGCGCCTCCGCGGAGGCACTCGAAAACATCCACCCGTTCGCCGACGACAACGGGCGTACCGGACGCCAGATCCTCAACATGATGCTCATGCAGGCGGGGGACGAGCCCATCGCCATCAGGCATGATGCCGGCAGCACCTACGCCGGACGGCTCGAGCAGTGGCAGGCGTACGGCGATCCGGTTCCCCTGGCGTGCATGGTCGCGGACTGCGTGGTCCGGGAACAGTGCCGGATCGGGAAGATCGTGTCCGATATCCGCCGCGGGCATCCCATCGCCGGACACGCCAGAGGTATACGTGAATAGTGTGTTTACACACTGTTCGAGAATAATACCCTGACATGTCAACTAACGCAACGTTTACTGGGATGACGGACAAGAAGGTTGGTTCCTATCAGCTCATAATGACGTTGCCGACTGCTTGATGGTGGTTGTGGCGCTTGTTTGTTCGATTCCGCCGGTGCTGGGTCGTTTTCGTCTGGCTGAACGGCGGCCAATCTGGGAGTTCGTTCTGGTAGACCTCGTCGGGCCATAATCTCCCAGATTCTGCGGGAGTTTACGCTGACTTCGGGAATTCGCCGCTGAACTCCCGTGCCGGACGCGGGAGTTTACGAGAATCCGGTACTCTCATGCATAATCTCTCAACAAAAACGTTGGAATTCCGCGATTCTCAAAAATCGACCTTGAAGCCGTTCCCGGGAGAACTTCGCCGGATTCATGTTTCGCGCTAAACTCCCGCGCGCATCCGGAAGTTTTCATAGAATCGGTCGCGCAAACGGACATCCGGATTTCTCAATTTCTCCCGGGATCAGCCTCTTCCACCGAGTTTTCCAGACCACAATCTGAAAACTCGTGATTTGAGCCTGCTGAATCGAGATTTTGAGTTCTTCCCAAACTGACTGCCGCAAACTGACCGCACTCATCGTCCTGTCAGCGCAGCCGGTTTGCGGAATGGAAGACGTGTGCGGAGAGCAGCGCGCAGCGGTGCATAGTCCCCATGGTTGGTGGCCGTCCGCGGCTACTCCAGCGGTGTGCGATCCCACTGGTCGGCGCGTGGAATGGTGCGCAGGCTGCGCGAACTGACGATTAGCAGCATACTGACGAGCATCACCGCCCAGAACACCAGCATAGTCCCGCTGAATCCGAAAGCGGGCAACAGACTTCCGGCCGTCGCTGAGCAGAACGCGGACAGTGCCTGGGCCGGTACGGTAAGCGTCACGGTGATACGCCCCTGCATCGTGTCGGGCGTCTTACCGAAAATGAACCCGAGCTGCAACGCGTTGATGATCGGGAACGGCAGGCACATCACGGCGTTGGCGATAAGCAGCACCCAGTAGTTGTCGGTCAGCAGCATCGGCAGCGAAGCGATGCAGATGAACACGAATCCGCAGCATGTCACCGGCCCGACCGGTGCGGTATCGCTGATCCGTCCGGCGATGAACGCACCCGCCAGCATCGCGAGGAATACGCCCGTATTCACGAATCCGATGAGCGTCGCGTTCACGCCGGTGCGCATCAGATGCAGCTGAATCGCATACTGGAAGCCATTGACCCCGAAATTCGCCAGCGCGGACGACACCATCGTCAACACCAGCATCCTGCGGTGCAGCGACCACGACCATCCTTCGGCGAAATCACGGAAAAATGACGCGCCGCCCGCTTTCCCACCGTCATCGTCGCTATCGCCGTTGCCGCTATCGCTGCCGTTCCGCGGATTTCCGCCGACTCGGATACGTGTCGCAGCCACGCCTGCCAGCAGGTACATGACCGCAGCCGACAGGAACGGCAACCACGGGGCGATGCCGTACAGCAGGCCGCCGACTGGGCTGCCGGCCATGTTGATGGTCGCGTCACGGCCTTCGTTGAGACTGCGCGCTTTCGGATATGAGCGAATATCGACGATGGATTTGAGCATCGCATCCGAAGCGGGGCCGAGAAACCCGTTGACCGCAGACTCGAACACCGCGATGGCAAGCAGCACGGGGAAGACCAGCTTGCCGGCCATGAGCAGCGCAGCGACTGACCCCCAACAGATGACGCCCGCTGTCGCGTTCACGATGATCAGTGTCTTGCGATCGTGACGGTCGGCGAATGTCCCGCCGAACACGGCGGCCGCCTGCTGTGCGATCGCGGCCAGCGAGCCCAACCAACCCGCTGCTGTGGTCGATCCGGTGAGCTTGTATCCGATCAGAGAGACCGCCAGATACCGCAGGGCCACGCCGATGGCCGTCGCGCTGTCCGCCGTGAACCATGGCACGTAACCTGGGATATCCCACAACCTGCTTTCGCACACAGGAGCAGAAACGAGCTTTAACGAATTACTCATCTAATAATTTATCCTTACCCTACCAGTACTGGAATCCTACAGAAGATTAGGCGGCACTGGTTCTTTACAAACTTGCTCAGTATGCCAAGCATAATCATATATATCGAAGTAACCCTTTTCTCCATAATGAGCAGGGGCTGGTGCCGTTTTGTTGGACTCGTCGTTGATTCCATCACCACCAATCATGCCACAAGACCGAGCTCGCGTCGACGATCCATGATGCTCATGCCGAACTCCGTCTTGATCCGCCTGTCCCGGTACCAGACCATGTAGTCGTTGAGCATGTTGATGAACCCGTCCATCGAGACGCCCGCGAAGCTGCGCTTGTGGAAGAACTCCTGCTTGAGACGGCCGAAGAACCCCTCCGCGGCCGCGTTGTCCGGAGAACAGCCTTTCGCGCCCGTCGAACGCGTCAGGTTGTTGTCCTTGCAGATGCGGATCCATTCCGGCCACCGGTAGTGGCAGCCGCGGTCGCTGTGGATGATCGGCTTCTCTCCGTCCTTGAGCGTGGAGCAGGCGTCGGTGAGCATGCCGTTGGCCAACGCCGCGTTCGGGCTCGTGCCGATCGTCCAGGCGACCGGCATGCCGTCGTAGCAGTCGATCACGGGCGGCAGGTAGGCCTTTCCCGCGGGGATCGAGAATTCCGTGAGGTCCGTGACCCACAGCATGTTCGGCCGCTCGGCGTGGAAATCGCGGTTCACCAGGTTCTTCGGCGCCTTGGTGAGCTCGCCCTTGTACGAGCTGTACCGCTTCGCGCTCTTGAACAGGAGCACCAGGCCATGTGAGGTCATCAGCCGCATGATCCGTTTGGCCGATACCCTGACGCCCATGCCTTTCAGCTCCAGGTGGATCCGCTTGTACCCGTAGCGGCGTTCGCTGTTCCCGGAACGCCTCGCGCACGAGCTCCAGCAGCGGCGCGTCTTTGTCAGGACGTTTCATGGACTTGAGCTGGTAATGGTACGTGCTGCGCGCGATGCCGACCACGGGCAAGAGGCTCCTGGCCGTCACGCCCAGCGTCTCGCTAACGGTCTTGACGAGGAGTGTCTTCTCTCGGTTGGTCAGGTTTTCCGGGACTGCGCCCGGCTCTTTTCCCAACAGCTCCAACGCGCCCTTCCGGATCGCGATCTCGATGTCCAGTTCCCTCTTCTCCCGCCGCTGCCGCTCGACATCGGCGTCCAACTCGTCCAGACGGGCCCGCGTCTCCGCCAGCCTCTTCTCCAGCGCCGCCACCGCGTCCGCCAGGCCGGCCGCGTCCCGCGGGCCGGCGGCGGCCGGCGGCATGGCCGCCGGCGTAGAGGGCTCCACGCCGGTTTTCCCCTCCCCGGCCGTCGGGGGCTTCTCTCCAGGTGTCTTCGTCACGTGCGTCTCCTTGGATCCGGCGAGCATCTGCCGTTTCCAGTTTCCCGACGACGGACGCCTCCACGCCCAGCTCGACGGCCGCCTCACGTGATTTCAGCCGTCCAGACGCGACCGCGACCACCGCCTTCCGCTTCAATTCCTCGGGAACCGGGCCGTGCCTCAGCCTGCGTCGGCCGGGCGCCAGCTCGTCGATCCACGCGGTGAGCAGCTCATGGCTTTTCGGATAGCCGAGCGCGCGCATAGCGCGTCTCAGACGCCTGCCGTATTCGAGGTAATGGTCCACCGCGGCCCGCTTCTGCTCGTCCGTGTACCACCGGTACCGTTTCCCGCGAGTGGACTGTCTTCCGGCGCGTTCCTCCTCGAGGCGTTCCCGGTACCACACCGGCAGCATCCCACTGCTGGGATAGCCGAGCTCGCGGATCACGTCCGCGGCGCAGCGCTCGTATCTGACGTACAGATCCACGGCCCTGTCACGCTGCTCCTTGCTGTACTTCGCCATAAGGGGGTCTCCTCCCCGGCCAGGAAGTCCAAGAAAACGTCACCACCTCGCTGGGGGCCGGTAACGTTTTGTTGGACTCGTGGCATAATCAAACCATAGAAACAAAGAAATCCAATAAAGCGACACCGTATCCAAGTGCCCACCTCTATTTGACGGAATGCACCATATTCCGGCACCGACGAACATCAGGATCGAGCCCCATCACCAATCGGCGCCAAGCCGCCCATATCCCATGATTAGCTAAAGATATCTCTGAATCACAGCGTTCAGAAAGGAGGCGCCATGGAAAAGCCACTGCTTCTACTGGCCTTGGTGCCGCTGGCCGTCGGATTAGTCCTGATATACGTCGTGATTGGATCCAAAAACCGGGAAGAGAACGCAAAAGGACTCTTCTGCGTGTCTTCTCGGCGCTCATGGTCGTTGCCGGCGCGTTGATCATCGCGAGCCAACTCGCATGACGCTTCACGCTGCGGCTCGGCTTCCCGGCTATCGGCCGCAGCCAGTCCACGGCTCTCCGCGCCATTCCCGCAATCACGTCTCTTCCCCGGTCTCAAGCCCATGAGACACTTGGAACCATGACTACCATCATCATGCGCACCTCGCATGATAATAGTAGCCAACTGTTTTTTGCTTTATTCCAAGGTTTTCGATTTTTGGGAAACCTGCCGGTTACGCTCGTTTTCCACGAGGCACCTACAGGCACCCAAGAATAATCTCATTCTTCTGTGCATATCAGCGGCTTACCGACGCACACGAAAGAAGCATGCGAGTGTTCCTGCGACCTATCTCAGATGGCGAAGCCGCTCGATCAGATCGACGAGCGTCTGTTCCTCCTGTTCCACGCAGTCTAGGAAAATGGAGCAGAACGAATCCGGCTTGCCGTCCACCTGCCATGCCTCCAGGCCTCGCGCATATGACCGACCCGCATCGTATTTGATGGCCACGGGACGGTATCCGTTCCGCAGCAGCACGAAGTTGAGCAGCTGGCGGCCGGTCCGCCCGTTGCCGTCCATGAATGGATGGATGTTCTCGAACATCGCGTGGAAACCGGCGGCCCTGAGCAGCGGATGCGCTGCGCAGCCATCCAACCCGTCGATCAAGGATCGCAGGTCGTCGCGGATCTCCAGCGGGTCCGCGGTCCTGACTCGGGTGGCGGTGATCCGCGCCAAATAGCCATAAGGACGGAACGTGCCGCGGGCGAACGGCTGGAGATCCAATGCGGTCACCTCGTGTAGACGACGGATCAGCTCCTCGTTCAGCTTCCGCCCCTCCTTGGCATATTCGCGCACGTAGGCCATGCCGTCAGCGACCCCTCGCGCTGCGAACACGTATCTGGCCGGCGAGTCCGATGGGACGAACTCGCCCTCCAACACCAGCGACGTGTCCTCCAGGGTCAGCGTGGATCCCTCAATGGCGTTCGAGTTGTAGGTGTAGCGCACCAGCCAGTCGCGGTCGTAATCCGCCAACGCCATGTCCTCGACACCGTCCAACGGCTCCAGCGAGCGGGCCCGGTCCTTCAGCGCGTCGATCCTCCGCAGGTGTTCGGAAATCTCCCGTCCCCCTTCAAGGGCGTTCAGCTCGTCGGGAAGGGCCTGGATGTGCCGTGACAGCTCGGGATTGGCCATCATGCTCCTCTTTTCGTGTTCCGGTTGCAAAGTCCATTATTCCAGTAGTGATTCGTTGCGCTAGCGGTTCAGATGACGGCTCAACGCATCCGGTCCGGTTCCGACGCTTCTGGCATCCCCGTCCCGTTGTCCAAGGTTCTTCCGCAACGTCTCGCCGAATCTGTCCATCAAATCCGTTTTATTGCGAATCGGGTCAGAAACACGAAGGACCTCACCTTCGCTGATTCTGCGGAGCATCCCGATACGCTTTACCAACTGTACCCGGATGGCGTCGAGGCGTTCGGGCGCGAACATGCGCATGCGCGACAACTCGTGCGCCGCCTCGTCGGGCCAGTCCGACAGAGCATCCAGGTCGAACCGGCTCCAATCCTCCACCAGTCTGAGCTGCCGCAAAGCCGAGGGCTTGCCGGTCGCGGTGTAGAACGGCTTGGCGAACCAGTCGCGGCCGTCCACATCGAGCTCGCCGCTCCACAGACTCGCGCCGGTGTCGTAGATCGGCGCCGGACGGATCTCAAGGGTCTCGATGTCGCGGATCAGACCGAAGTTGTTATAGTGCCGGTCGGTGTTGCGCATGAGATAATCGACCACGAGCCAGTCGTCCGCGGCGTCGCGCACGGCGCGCTCGTCAGCTCCGAAGCCGACGGCGGCATGGATCCACTGGTCATGCGAGTTGAGTCCATTGACGGTTCTGGCGGATTGGAGCACCTGCCAGGCGGAGACCAGCTCCTCATGATTGGAGAGCATGTCCGCGCATGTGGACACCAGACGGTTGCCGTTGCGTGCCAGGGAATACCGGACGGCCGGAACGCCCAATCGCATGCAGAGCCTCGAGGCGATGACCTCGTTCATCGGCTCCTGGCCAGTACGGCCCGACTTGACGAGCAGTCTCCTGCCGGCGGCCCTGTCGATCGTCCAGCGTTTGGGAAGATCGCCGCCAGTGGACACGTCGGGGACGTTGAGGCTGATGTCATGGGACGACGAGTACGAGGTGAGCAGGATCTCGCCCAGCGCCTCGTCGAAGGAATTGTCGAAGAAGTTGACGTCCTTCCATTCGGCCGGGTCGTCCTCGCGTCTGACCCAGTACTGGTCCGACAGGCTCAGCCCGTAGGTCCTGTCGAGCAGTTCGTCGGTCGATGCCGCGCCAAGCGATTCGAGCACGCGGCGGATGCCGTCGCGGGTGGAGGGGATGGCGCGGGACCTCCACCATTCGTCGATCCTCCTGGCATACAGCGCGCTCTTGCCGTGCGTGGTGAATTCCAGGGGCAGACGATCATGGTCAAGGACCTCGCCAGAGGAGCACGCACGACCGGACTCGGGATCGTATTCGAACGCAAGGACCGGATGGTCCCCGCACATGATCAGCTTGCGTGGCATGATTCCGCTCCCTCCAAACTTGGTCTTTAAAGATTCTACAGGCACGAATTACGCGCGAGACGGCGTCCCGTTTCATGACGCGATGCATGGATATGGGCCACTTCCGCAAATCGCAAGCCTCGGCGATGACGCCGACAACTGATACGGTAGTCATATTGGTTTCCCAAAGGTAAAGAGGCATGACCATGGGATTGTTCGACTTCGCTAAGAACTCTTTGGGTGACATGCCGTCCGGCTTCGGCGGTCGGGGCGATATCGCCAACCATCTTTTCAACGACCGATGAAAAGGCTCCGGTTGAAGGCTATGGCATGATGACACGAGCGTGGGGACATTTATGACCGAAGGATACTCACATAAAGCGGCACACATCGTTGAGCATATCATTCTCGCAATCGCGCTGATCTGGGCTGGAGGCTGCACTCTCATATGGATGCAAACGGATATGTCGCATCGCATCGTGAACGCGAAATCCGCTGACGGCACCTGCGAAGTGACCATCAGCGAACTCGGCTCGCCCATATTCTTCGGCCCAAGCAGCATCACGGTCAAAGTCTCTTGGGACACCGATCCCGGTGTTATCGGTTCCGAGAACGTCACGGAAATCAAAACGGATCTGCACAACGACGGCAAATCATTAGACTCGGGCAACTTCACCGTCACCTGGCACGGCAACATCCCGACCGTCACCACCCATGGCGAGGAACAGCCGGACCAAAGCTACACATTCAACTGGAAATAACCGCTCCGAACATCATGTCTCTCCCGAGAGTAGTCCTCACAACAGGGCAGGTCCCACAAGGAGCATAGCTCATGCACCCACTGTCCGGTCTCAAGCCCATGAGACACTTGGAGCCATGACTACCATCATCATGCGCACCTCCGAGGGCGACATCACCATCAATCTGTTCGATGACAAGGCGCCGAACACCGTGGCCAACTTCCTGGGCCTCGCCACCGGCGAGAAAGAATGGGCCGACCCGTACACCGGCCAGCCTTCCCATGAACCCTTCTACAACGGTCTGACCTTCCACCGCATCATCAAGGATTTCATGATCCAGGGCGGCTGCCCGCTGGGCACCGGTACCGGCGGCCCTGGCTACGAGTTCGACGATGAGATCGACCCCGGCCTGCAATTCGACAAGCCGTACCTGTTGGCCATGGCCAATGCCGGGCTCCGCCGTGGCATGGACGGCAAAATCCACGGGACCAACGGCTCGCAGTTCTTCATCACCACCGTGCCGACCCCTTGGCTCAACGGCCATCACACCATCTTCGGCGAAGTCGCCGACGACGCCTCCAAGAAGGTCGTCGACAAGATCGAAGCACTGGACACCGATTCGTCCGACCGTCCGCTCGAGCCCGCAGGAATCCTCTCCATCGAAGTGAAGCGGTAAAAACCGCCCACACCTTCATGCCACAAGTGCCACAAGGCGGGGCCCCGATCCGACGATTCGGACCGGGGCCCCGCCGTATGCCACCCACATCCCTACTTC
>ERZ809706.390-NODE-390-length-13442-cov-12.0099_pt1 | contig 13442 bp, 8 predicted proteins | sample MGYA00520257_ERZ809706 | MGnify/ENA primary metagenome ERZ809706 (study PRJEB31588, sample SAMN03401203) | human gut metagenome | study: EMG produced TPA metagenomics assembly of the PRJNA231909 data set (A prospective, longitudinal analysis of the...
ACTATTTTATATTAAAAAAAGAAGGGGATGTGCCTTAGTTTTGACACAGCCCCTTCTGTTTTTATATCCGGCGGTCTGTATTTACAGTTTCCATCCCGATGTCTGTTCCTGTATATTCCAGAGTTTGGCATACAGTCCCGGCTGACTCAGCAACTCATCATGAGTACCCTGCTCTGCAATTCTTCCTTCTTCCAGTACAATAATCTGATCGGCATTCTTAATTGTTTTGAGCCGGTGAGCGATGACAATTACCGTTCGTCCCGCAATCAAGGTATTGATGGCCTGTTGCACTTCTACCTCATTTTCCGGGTCAAGAGAGGCAGTAGCCTCATCCAGCAATACTACCGGAGCTTCTTTCAAGATAGCGCGGGCGATGGAAATCCGTTGTTTTTCTCCTCCCGAAAGCGTGCAGCCGCCCTCTCCTACCATCGTATCATACCCTTTGGGCAGGTGCATGATGAATTCGTGGCAACAAGCCTTTTTCGCTGCCGCTACGATCTCTTCATCCGTAGCATCCGTCCTGCCGAAACGGATATTGTTCTTCAGCGTGTCCTGAAACAGATACACATCCTGAAAGACCATAGAGCAATGCTTCATCAACGACTCCGGCTCCAGCTCCTTCATATCCATTCCGTTAAAACGAACCGCACCTTTACAGGGATCATAGAAACGTGCGCAAAGTTTCAGCATGGTACTCTTTCCACTTCCGGAAGGACCGACCAGAGCAGTGAGTGTTCCTTTTCTAAGAGTCACGGAGATATCATGCAATATCTCTTTTTCCTGATAGCCGAAGGATACATGGTCAAAGGTAATGTCTCCGCTTTCGGGCACGTCACGGTCCCCCTTCATCTCCGGTTCGTTCATCAACGAAAGGATACGTCCTCCCGCAATGGAAAAGTAGCGGAACTCGGCAAAGTTAGTCAGAGCGGACGTCAGAGGATCGAAGACACGGGAACCGACTACCAGAAACATGACAAACGTAAGCAGTGAAAGTTCCCCTCCTATCAACAGATAAGTACCACAGAGTATCATGAATGTCAGTCCGGCACGGATCAATGTGACCGAGAATAAGATAAAAGGACCGAGAAGTGCTTCCTGCCGGATACAGGCGCGACGAAGATCACTGAAAGCCATTTTCAGGCGTTCGAATTTACCGCCCAGCAGATTGTATGCTTTCATCACCCGTATCCCTTGCAGATATTCTTCCAGACGGTTTCCGGCATTAATCTTGGCTTCAATCTGCCGTACACTCAATTTGCGCTGGGCAATATTGCTAAGCAGCAGCACGGCAACTGCAAGCGGTAAAGCAACAAACATAGCCACTGCCATGCGCCAGTCAATCCAAAGCAACCCCAAAAAGGCAAGGACCGGCATCACCAATGCTCCCATCAATTGAGGCAAGTGATGCGAGATACCCGTTTCCGCCATAGTAAAATCAGTGATCAGCATCGAAGAAAGATCGCCCGGATCTCTGCGGGACAGGAAGCCTAATGATAATTTACGCAGATGCTCCGCCAGATGAATGCGCCCTTCGGCACTCATTTCATAAGCCCCCCGAAAGTTGGCACGATAGGCGGCACGTTCGGCAAAAGCCATTACCAGCATATACACCACCAATACAGCAAAAATCATCCAGAGACGATTGGTATCCAACGGTGTACCGCTACCGTCGAACGTGCGGAATATCACATTGATAGCTTCGATAGAAAGACAGAACGGGACAATATTCACCAGATTGGCAAGCATCGTGTAACCGACAGGCTTACGCAGACGTTCGGTATGTCCTACCGTAATATTCTTGATTACATTCATTTTGTTTCCTCCTTTTTAACAGTTAATTGCCAACGGAACGCGCTGGTATAGGCATCCCACATTCTTTTGTATACTCCATCCGTTTTACTTAATACTTCATGGCGCCCGCTTTGTATGAGTCTGCCTTCTTTCAGCACCAGTATTTGCCCGGCTGAAATAATAGACGAAAGCCGGTGGGCAATAATGATGACCGTTTTATCTTTTATAAGTCGCTGAATAGCTTGCTGCATCTTATATTCATTCTCCGGATCAGCAAAGGCAGTCGCTTCATCAAGCACCAGTATCGGCGCATTTTTCAGAATGGCCCTTGCCACACAGACCCGCTGCGATTCACCACCGGACAAATACACTCCTTTATCACCGATACGGGTATTATAGCCATCCGGCAGACTTTCTATAAAATCATGACATTGCGCCGCACGGGCAGCTTCGATCACCTGCTCGCGTGTAGCGGACGTATTGCCAACCCGGATATTCTCATAAAGGGTATCGAAGAAGAGAAAACTATCCTGAAAAACAAATGAAACAAGGTTCATCAAATCCTCGGTCGCTATCTCTTTTATATTGATTCCGCCTATACAAATCTCGCCTTCGCTGACATCCCAGAAACGGGGTATCAGATTGGCTACCGTAGACTTCCCGGAACCGGACGTCCCCACCAATGCAGTAATCGCTCCCTGCGGTGCAGTAAAAGAGATGTCTTTCAGTGCTTCGGTACGAGTCGTTTCCGCTTTGTTCTCATAGGCAAACGACACCTGACGAAACTCGATATCATAGGAAACAGGCAGACGCGAAACCTCTGCTTCAGGAAGTGCCTGTTCATCAAATATGCGGTCGATACGTTTCACTCCCTCATCGATTTCGTTCGTACTTGAACCGAGATACATCAACTTATAAATAGGAGATGCCACACCGGGCCCCATGATAATAAAGAAGAGGTAAATTGCCGCCAGAACAATATTCTGCGGTTCTCTGCTCAAAAGCAACAAGCCGACGGGCAAAATAAAGGTGATCAGCGAGTTCAGCAATACCGTAAAGGCGGTCATACCGGACTGATAGGTATCGCAGACCCTTAAGGCATAGCTCTTGTAAGCTTCTATCTCGCTATTAAACTGACGGAACGAACGGACACTCTGACCAAAGATCTTCACCACAGGCATACCCCGCACATACTGAACAGCCGAAGCACTCATACGCTCCTGCGTGTCATAATAGATCTTCATAAACTCTTTAGCTTTCTTGCCAAAGAAATTCATAAACTGCAAACCGATGCTGCAAACGATACAGACCACACAAATGGCTGCCATCCACCCGTTCAGCGAAAAAAAGATGATAAACATCAGCACAACGGTTGCCAGCACATTGACTAAATCGGGAATCGTGTGTGCCACAAAATTCTCGATCTTCTCTATATTCTGCTCCATCGTTTTCTTGATTGCTCCGGTAGAAGTACCATTCAGGTATCCCAGCGAAAGTCGTCCGATATGTTCGGACAAACGGATGCGCAACCCATAAAGAATACGGAATGCAGCTACATGAGATGCCATCAATGCTCCATACAGCAAAAGCAGTCCTGCCACCAGACCGATAAACGCTACCCATCCCCAGTGCATAAGTACACTGCTATCCAATTCATTGATCTTGCTGCCATGCAACAAAAGTTCTTTCAGCACTTCATATACTGACCAATAGGGAACCAACATACATAAGGCACTGACCGCCGAAAGTATTCCGGCCAATATCAGCAAGCCCTTCTTCTCGCCTGCTATCTCAAACAAGCGGGCTACACCACTCTTTCTTTTCTGTTTTTCTTTCATACCATTTATTTATATATCACTAAGTCTTTAAAAAAGAACAATCTTTCGAATCGTTCAAAAAAAAGAAGGAGCTCATGCGTTCATGAGCTCCTTCCAACCTGCCGTTTCAAAGGCTATATATTCTGCTATAAATTTCTGCATTTCTTCTTTCTTCACGTGGTGCAGCACCAGTTCTTCGAGCAAAGCAAACAGCCACACCGTATTGAGATGAATAAAGAAATCGGTGATACCTATATTCAAATGTGGATACTTCTGCTTCATTCCCTGGAAAAAGACAAAAATAGTACGTGTCATCGCATCGGTATATTCGGCGCGGAAGTTTTCCAGAGACGATCCCTGTGCCTGAAAAAGCAACATACGCAATCGGATGCGGTGCCCGGAAACCAAATCAATATACTCCTGCACAGATGCCTGCTGAAAATCTGAACTTATAAAAACATCTATCGTCATCTGGTTAGCATCATGACTGTATATCTTGGCATACAATTCATTCAGCACCGGCTTCAGAATCGTACGGAATATCTCATCCTTATTGGTGAAATAGTGATAGATGTTGCTGACTGTTATCCCCGACCGGGAAGCAATTTCGCGCATGGAAGCATCCTTATATCCTTTTTCGGAGAATACTTCTTCGGCTATATGGAGAATCTTTTCCTGTATGTCTTCTTTCAAATATTGCATAGTGGCGTTTTATTCACTCTGCAAAGTTGAGAAGAACTTTTGGTTTGAGAAATACCCATTTATAGGGATATTCTTACAATGTACTACCTATAGAAATGAAGAATGAAGAATTACTTTGCAGCGTGATAGCGCAGCCAATTCTTCATTCTTCATTCATCATTCTTAATTCTTCAGCCATTCTTTCGGGAGAACTTCCTTTTCGCCCTTTTCATTGACCAGTTCCATTTGCAACACTCCTCCGTTACAATCGAAGTAACGTACTTCCATCGGATGCAGTCCGGCTTTCAACGCCTTCTGTACAATGATCTCAACCGGAGAGTGTGCTCCGTCATTATCGCCCAGCAGTTCGCCATCCAGTTTCAGTGTACTGCCATCATCCGAGAGAAGAGCGAAAGTATAAATACCGTCAGCAGGTACTTCCAGATAGCCGGTCAACACAAGGCCGATATCACCTTTCACTTCTTCGGGAATGGAAACAGATTCTACGATATATTCTCCATTCACGGGAGCTGTATCAATATCTTCACAAAGATTGCCGCGGAATTTATGCCATACAGCTTTCAATCCGGGATTCAGAGAAGTCCGGGCCATTACCGCTTCTGCATAAGGAGCTTTGACATACCGAGTACGTGCTACATCCGAAGGAGAACCGTCGGGACGGAAGGTACGGAAAGTAAAATCTGTCGTTTCCGTCACTTTCAGATTGCCTTCGTAAAGAGTAGATTGCTTCGTCGGCATGCTGCCGTCCGTAGTATAGCGAACTTCAATGCCGGGTAGCGGACAGGTTAAATCAACCGAAGTCTCATCAAGGAAAGCATTCACTTGATAGAATCCTTCCAGATCGGGTACCCGATAATTCAAACCCATTACGTCCATCCGCTTGAAGTGCGGAACAAGCTGGCGATAGAACTCTTCCAGATTCGGTTTTGCCTCCGGCTGTACCCAGGCTATTTCACTCAATGCCACCATACGGGGAAGAATCAGGTATTCGACACGCTTCATAGACGGAATCCATTCTGCCCAGAGATTAGCCTGTACACCCCAGAAACAATCTTTCTGTTCCGGAGACAGGCGGTCGTCCGCATACGGGTCATATGCGAGTATCTTCTTCACGGAGTTTTTATCCTGCGCATAATCAAAATAGAAATATTCATTCGGACAGGCAATCACTTTTTGTCCTTGTGAAGTGGCCATAGGCACCGCCTCTTTCGACCAGCTTCTCCACCAGGTAATGGCAGCATCCGAGGTCAGACCGTCGGCTACGACCTCATCCCAGCCTATCAGTTTCTTACCATTGGCCAGGAAGAACTTCTCCATATCACGCACAAACCATGCCTGCAATTCTTCCACAGATTTGAGTCCTTCCGTATGGATTCGTTTCTGGCAACGGGGACATTTCTTCCAATTGGTTTTCTCTACTTCGTCACCACCCATGTGTACATATTCATAAGGGAAGAGATCGAATATCTCTTTAAAGACGTCCTGACAGAATTCGAGAGTAGCATCTTTCCCCGGACAGATAGGAGAAGAAAAGGTTTCCCCCCAACCAATCAGCCCGTCACAAGCGAGATCGGGATATTGGGTGATGGCAGCCAAGAAATGTCCCGGCATATCTATTTCCGGAATTACATCAATTCCTCTCTGCGCAGCATAATCCACAATTTCCTTGATATCTTCGTGTGTATAGTAACCACCGTACAGGGTATCCCCTTCCACAATCCGTATCTTATTTTCCGGAATCAGGAAGTCGGTGTTATCCTCTTCTACTGCACGTTCCATACAACCACGATCGTGTTTATTGAACTTCCGCCACGCTCCCTTTTCCGTCAGCAACGGGTATTTCTCGATTTCGATCCGCCATCCCTGATCATCCGTCAAGTGCCAATGGAACTTATTTAGTTTATACAGGGACATCAAATCCAATACATGCTTCACCTCATCCTTATTCCAGAAATGGCGGGAGGCATCCAACATAAATCCCCGCCATTCAAAACGTGGTGAATCTTCTATCTGCACAGCAGGAATAGAAAAAGTCTGCTTCGTACCCTGCACTTCTATTTCGGCAGGCAAGAGTTGGTGAAGGCTGGCAATAGCGGAAACAATACCCGAATAATCTCCGGCTTCTATCTGAACAGACTCGGGGGTAGCCTGAAGCTTGTAAGAACCCGATTTTCCATCGGTTTGTTCCAGTTGAAGATAAATATCCGCCTGACCGGCCTCGGTCACTTCTACTGAGGTAGATACTATATTCCGCAGAATATCCTGCAAATATCCGGCAGCCGGAAATAAAGACTGATCGGAAACACCGATTTTCATTCCATCCTTTAAGACGAAAGCACCCGACTGTTCCGTCAGACTAACGGGGGTAGGTAAAATTGCGATCTCTTGCTTCACCGTAGGCGTACAAGAGGATAAAATACATGCTGATACAATCAGTAAAGAAGTACTTAGTTGTTTGAGCATAAGGTTAACTGTTTAATAAATTGATTACTTTGACTTTTATTGACTATCTATATATAATACAACTCAAACAGCAAAACTACTAAAAGAGAAAGAGAAGTTTTTAGTGATTCCCTACTAAATGCACACCCTAAAAGGGTGGATACAACCTGCCAACAGCTAAGATATCCTATTTTTAAGAACTTCCTCATTTATAAAACATCCGGGAAGCAATCGTTTCATCACATTCCCGGATGCATAGTCCGCTACTCTGGCATCGGAAAATAACAGACCGGCATTGTTATTAATAACTAATCTTTACTCCCGCAAAAAAACTTCTCGGAAGTGCGGGGCCATAGATATAGCCGGAATCCCGGTTAGCTCCCCTGTCGAAGTCCTTCTGATAAGATTCGAAGATATTCTGAACACCTCCGCTAAGCTGTAAATCTACCGTTTTATATAGCTTAAAGTCATAGGCTATTTTTACTCCCAGATCGAAGAATTTCGGTGTAAGTATCGCTTCTGCTTTCCGTTCGGGCATATCTCCCATCGCTGCATTTTCTGCTGTGATATCCATACGCTGCACAAGCATATTACCGGTATATGTACCGGATAAAGCTATTGACAGAGGTTTGATCGGAGTATAAGTAGCGGTAAAATAGCCATATGTATCGGGAGTACGGAAGATTTTTCTTTCTGCCGGGGCGTCATCGTGCCATTTATGCGCTTCATCATAGCGACTACGCTGCAATGTTAACCCGGCTTGTATTTGCAACAAGGAAAGATAAGCCAGTTTTCCTTCCAAGGTGATTCCCATTACTTTAGCCCCCGGGCCATTGCTGCGGGGCTTCACCAATATACCATCTCCCCGGTCATAGGGTTCTCCCAGTACAAAGACGTCAGTCAGTCTTGTATAGAATCCCTCCACCAGCAGATTAGTCTGAAAAGCACCGAAACGATGATACATATCGGCAGACATACTAAAACTCTGCGATTTTTCTTCCTTCAAATCTTTAGCACGCTCAATCATAGCGACCGTTCCACCTACATTTTCGATATGCATATCTTCATCAAATGCTTGTGGGGCACGGAAACCGGAGGAATAACTCAAACGCAGATTGATATTATCCGTAGGATTGAAACGCAAGTTGGCACGCGGGCTGAAAATGATATCATCCACCATATTGTGTTTATCCAGACGACCACCAATCAGAATCCCCCAGTGTTTGTTCTTCCATTCGTTCTGTAGAAAGGCACTGTAAATATTGACAGTCTGATCCGTGTGGCGATCGTACCCCCACATATTATCCTTCAACCGGTCGCGATTGTATTCAAGCCCTGCCGTCAGATCGGAAGGCATGAACAACAGTTTATCAAAGGAGTGTACATACTGCGCGCCGCCCATCGCAGTGAGGTCCGTCGTTTTTCCATATGCTTTGAGCGGGTCGTTACCAGGTCCGTAATAGCTGTCACGATCCGTATTAGCCGCTGAAGCGAATACACTTAAACGATTCTTCTCATCCGGTGAGAAATAATCGTACTTCAGGCTTCCGCCATCTATGGAGTGCTGTAACTGTTCGGCAATATGGGCTTCATGCGGAGGACGGTTCAGCATATCGCCGCCACGCCGGAACTCCTGCATATGATGGTATTCAAACGTCAGTTTAGAATAGGTGCTCGTTTTCAGGTAAGAGCGGAAACCTACCGTCTGATTCTTCAGTTTCGGAAGTTCTGTGAATCCGTCTCCGTCGTAATCATATCCCGACCGATGACGATTCTGCCCGAAAATATATAATCCGGCACGATGATCGTCCGTCACCAACGAAGCATTCAGCGAGGTGTTATTGTCAAAGGATGAACTGCCGCCTATGGAAGTAATTGTATGCGATAACCGGCCGGAGTTTCGCAAAGGCTCTTTCGTGATGATATTAATCGTACCTGCAATAGCCGATGAACCGAACAATGCCGATCCTCCTCCACGCATCACTTCCACACGTTCAATCATGCTGGCGGGAATCTGCTCTAAACCGTACACACCTGAAAGGGCACTGAACACAGGACGGGAATCGATGAGTATCTGTGTGTAGGGGCCATCCAGACCATTGATTCGGACTTGTTGGAAACCACAATTCTGACAGTTTGTTTCTACCCGCACTCCGGGCTGAAAATTCAGTCCCTGCGATAAGGTGGAGGAGTTAGTAGTCTCAAACAGCTTCAAATCGACCACATTCACCAAAGTCGGAGCCAAACGCCGTGTTGTCTCACTACGATTGGCAGAAACGACGACTCCGTCCAAAGCAATCGCGTCTTCTTCTATTTCGAAATTTTCTTCCAATGTTTTCCCTTTCTTCAAGGTTACATTCCGGCTGATCGTCTTATATCCTACCGAACTGATTTCCAGTACAAAATTCCCCTCCGGCAAGTTTTTCAGAAAATAATGTCCGGTAGCATCCGTTACCGTTCCGATAGTAGTCCCTTTCAGTGCTACTGTAATATACGGCAAATGTTCGTTTGTTTTTTTATCTAATATATGACCGATGATATTCGCATCAGATTTTCTCAGTTCAGGGTACTCCGGGTGCTCAGCCAATGCAGGCAACAGGGCACAACACAGGCTGACCAGGACTAAAAGATATTTTTTCATTGTCGTTAGTCTTTTAATGTTTTTAATCAGAAAATAATAAGGTAGCGGAAGCAAATAAAGTATTTGTTTCTGAATGATAAATATCTGCCTCCTAAAGTGTAGACTAAACGGCGGGAGGTGCCCTTAAAGAAACGACACCCGGGCAAGAGCACGCATATCGCATGCCTCGCGGACGGGTGAAAAGAATACATAATATAGATAAAACAGCAGCAACAAATAAAGGAATGATTCCGCTATCTGTTGTCAATACATGATTCAATAAATGAAGTAACTGGAACTCAACAGTCGTATGGCTGTGTTCACTGCCTTTCTTAAAAGGGTGTGAATGGACAATTGTTACACCATTTACCACATGGGAGTGGGTAAACAAAGTAATCCCTGCCATGTACGATATAAATAGTACAGGCAGAAAACACTTCATTATATTCAGGTATAATTGTTTCATTCGTTCGTTTTTGTGCAAGAAATCTAATATGTTTAGTTTTGCGTGACAAATATAGGGATTGTTTCACAGACGGACAATCCCTATATATAACGATTTTAGAGCTAAAAAGGTTCTTAAACCATTATTAATAGCTAATCTTCACGCCGGCAAAGAAACTTCTCGGCAGTGAAGGACCGTAAATATAGCCTGAATCACGGTCGGCTCCCTTATCAAAATCGTTCTGATAAGCATTGAAGATATTTTGTATTCCGGCGTTCACCTGCAGGTTCACTGATTTATATAGCTTGAAATCATAAGCCGCCTTCAATGCAATATCAAAGAAATCCTCCGTATTTACTGTTATCGGCTTATCCAGGAATCCGGGAACGGGTTCGTGAGGCACCAGCATCGAACCGGTATAGGTGCCCGAAAGAGCAATAGACAACGGTTTTACCGGAGTATAGGTTGCAGTAAAATAGCCGTAAGTATTCGGAGTACGCATCATCTTCTTCACTGCCGGAGCATCCGGATTCCATTCATGAGGCTCGCTGTAATGACTCTGCTGCAAAGTAACTCCTGCCTGAATCTGGAATTTATTCAGATAAGCCATCTTTCCTTCCAGTGTCAATCCCATGACACGGGCTCCCGGAGCATTATAGCGTGTACGTGTCAGTATACCATCTTTTACTTCACCGTCGGTCAAAGCAAAAACATCCGATAATTTAGTATAAAATCCTTCTACCAGAAAATTGATCTGGAATGCCCCGAAACGATGGTAAATATCTGCCGAAGCACTCAAACTCTGTGATCTCTCCTCTTTCAGATCCTTTGCAAGCTCAACCATTGCCACTTTTCCACCCACATTCTCTACATGTAAATCTTCATCAAAAGCCTGCGGCGCACGGAAACCGGAAGAATAGCTCAAACGCAGATTGATATTTTGTGTAGGATTGAAACGTAAGTTAGCGCGCGGACTGAATATAATATGATCAATCAGGTTATGTTTATCCAGACGGCCACCAAGCAAAAATCCCCAGCGATCGTTCTTCCATTCATTTTGCAGGAATGCGCTACCGATATTTACCTTCTGGTCTACTGTACGATGGTATCCCCACATATTATCTTCCAGCTTATCCTGATTAAATTCTATTCCGGCTGTCAGGTCAGAAGGCATGAAAATACATTTTCCGAAACTATAGACATACTGTGATCCTGCCATCCAGTTCAGGTCGGTGGTATTTCCATAGGCATTCAAGTCCTGTCTACCTCCATAATAGCTGTCACGATTGATGTGCTGTGCAGAGGCAAACACATTGAAGCGATGTTTCTCGTTCGGTGAAAAATAGTCATATTTCAATCCACCGCCATTGATAGAATGTTCTGTCTGTTCGGCAACATTCGCTTCGTGAGGTGGACGGTTCAGCAAGTCCCCTCCCCTGCGGAATTCTTCCATATGGTGATATTCGAAAGTCAGTTTCGAATAAGTAGTCGTTTTCAGGAAGGAACGAAAACCAACAGTCTGACCATGTATTTTCGGTATTTCAGAGTATCCGTCTCCATCATGGTCGTAGGCCGAACGATGACGGTTCTGACCAAAGATATATAAACCTGCACGCTGGTCATCCGCAACCAGTGAAGCATTCAAAGCTGTATTATTATCGAAAGCGTCTCCGTCTCCAATACCTGTGATCGTATGAGACAACATTCCTGAATTGCGAATCGGTTCTTTGGTGATAATATTGATTGTTCCGGCAATAGCAGACGAACCGAACAAAGCCGAACCGCCTCCACGCATTACTTCTACACGTTCTATCATGCTGGCGGGAATCTGTTCAATACCATACACTCCTGAAAGCGCACTGAAGATGGGACGGGAATCAAGCAAAATTTGTGTATAAGGACCATCCAGACCGTTAATACGTACCTGCTGGAAGCCGCAATTCTGACAGTTGGATTCTACACGCACTCCCGGCTGGAAACTCAATCCCTGTGCCAAGGTAGTAGAATTGGTTGTTTCGAACATTTTCATATCGACTACATTCACCAAAGTAGGTGCCAAGCGGCGGGTAGTCTCGTTACGGTTGGCGGAAACGACTACACCATCCAAGGCAACCGCGTCCTCTTCTATTTCAAAATCCTCTTCCAGTGTACGGCCTTTTTTCAGTGTCACATTGCGTCTTACGGTTTTATAGCCGACTGAGCTAACTTCAAGCACGAAGTTACCTTCGGGAAGATTCTTTAAGAAGTAGTGTCCGGTAGCATCAGTCACGGTACCAATCGTTGTACCTTTCAATGCCACAGTGATATAGGGCAGATGTTCTTTCGTGTTTTTATCAAGGATATGGCCTACAATATTAGCATCCGATTTACGTAAATCCGGATATTCAGGATGCTCATGGAGAGCAGCTTGTCCTTCGAGGGCAGGCAACAATGCACAGCACAAACAGACAAGCGAAAGAATGTATTTCTTCATTTTTCGTTTGTTATTCGTTTTTTGTAAAGTGATGATGTAAACAAACAGATGATTACTCCTGTCTTGACACAAGACAGAATACCATCAGTTTAAATAGCGGAAAAACGAATAACAGGCGGAGCCCTGAGTGCCACACCCCATGGTAGGGAGAATGGTAGTGCGTATGTTGCGTAATACCATGCAACCGCCACAAGATAAATGGGATGAAAAGAGAAAGAGCAAACACAACAGCCGCACCGTCCGTTGTCAGGTGAGACAAGAAATGAACTAATAACAGTTCGACTGTTGAGTGTTTATGTGCCGCCCCTTTTTTGAAGGGATGCGAATGGACGATTGTCACGCCATTGACCACATGTATGTGAGCAAAGAATGTGATACTTACCAGATACGATACAAACAGTACCGGTAAGAAACAGCGCATGATATTCAATGACAATCGTTTCACCTCATCTTTTTATTTGAGGCGGCAAAGATACGAACTATTTTTTAACAATCAATACCTATATATATTGATTTTCATTAATACACAGCTGAGGCTATCACCTGGATAAACAAAATAAGGAATACCATAGCTATCGGATAAACAGTTGCATAGGCTACACTTGGAATATTGCTATCCACCATCGAATCGGCAGCGGCCAATCCCGGAGTACTTGTCATACCTCCCGTGATGGTTCCCAGCAAGTCAAGCAGGCTGATTTTGAATACCAGTCGTCCTACAAGTACGGCTACCAGCATCGGCACCACTGTAATAGCTGCTCCTACTCCGAACATCAGCAGTCCACTTTCCTGAAAAGTAGCTACGAGGTTCTTTCCGGCGGAAGTTCCTACTTCGGCAAGGAAGAGAAGCAAACCTAACTGGCGTAACAACTGATTGGCGGGTCCGGACATAGACCAGAGAATAGGTCCGGTTTTACCGATTGCACTCAGAAAAAGAGCTACCATCAGCACTCCTCCTGTCAGCCCCGGAGAGAATGACAAGCTATCGGAGAAAGAGATATTCAGTTTGCCGAATAAAACTCCTAATACAATACCCATCGCAATAGGGAAGAAATCCGTATCGGAAAGCTTCTTCGCATCGTTTCCCAACAACCGAGCTACTCCTTTTATACCTTCTTTCTCTCCTACCACCATCAGCTTGTCACCAAACTT
>ERZ809706.412-NODE-412-length-12428-cov-6.33759_pt1 | contig 12428 bp, 9 predicted proteins | sample MGYA00520257_ERZ809706 | MGnify/ENA primary metagenome ERZ809706 (study PRJEB31588, sample SAMN03401203) | human gut metagenome | study: EMG produced TPA metagenomics assembly of the PRJNA231909 data set (A prospective, longitudinal analysis of the...
GTTCAGACGTGTGCTCTTCCGATCTATTCAGAATATGCACCACCATCCATATAGTGGAACAGGAACGGCGGCAGAATGCGTTGCGCTGCGGCGCGATAATCGCTGGCTGCGGAAATAATCATGCGTTTTTCTCCCTCGAATGCTCATTATGCTCACCGGGCAGGCGGGTAATCCGTGCGTGGCGAGCCTGATCTTCATCGAATCGTTTCATGGTGGTGTGAACAAAACTAAGGTGCGCCATCATTGCTTTACGCGCCCCGTCAGCATCACCGGCAAAAATGGCGTCAATGACAGCCTGATGTTGTTCGGTCAGTTGTGAAAAAACCGGTGGCACCAGATACATCCGCTGACGGCTATGCTTCACTGAGGATTGCAGGACATCGAAGAAACCGCGCATGGTTTGCAGCAGCACGATGTTATGTGAGGCTTCGGCAATCGCCAGATGAAAACGAACGTCCGCTTGTGAGGCGATATCCGGGTCTTCACTTAGCGTTGCTTCAAAGCAAAGCTGAATCTTTTCTTTGTCGCCAGGTGTGGCGCGCATTGCCGCATGCCATGCGGTGCTGGCTTCAATGGCGTAGCGGGCTTCCAGAATATCGAAACTGTAATCCGGATCATCGGCCATCAGTGTTTTTAGCGGCTGGACGATGTTTTGCTCCGACCATGTGTCATGACGCCAGCGAATAAACGTCCCGCCGCCGCGTCGACTGAGCAGCACGCCTTCACTCACCAGTTTTGCCAGCGCCTCGCGCAGTGAATTACGTGATACGCCGAGTTGCATCGCCAGTTGGCGCTCAGCGGGCAACTTCATGCCCGCTTCCAGGTTTTTTTCATCAATCAGCGCCCGCACACGATCGGCAACCTCGTCTGACAGGCGTCTGGGTAAAACAATCATTAAGGAATCATCCACGTTAAGACATAAGCCTGAAGCGTGGTGATCACGCCCACTATACAGGTGAAGATCAGGCTGTGTTTGACAGTAAAGCGGAACAAATCAGACTCTTTGCCCACCAGGCCTACCGCCGCACAGGCGATAGCGATAGATTGCGGGGAGATCATCTTACCGGTGACGCCACCGGTGGTATTGGCGGCAACCAGCAACAGATCAGAGACGCCAATTTGTTGTGCTGCGGTGGCTTGCAGCGCGGCGAACAGGGCGTTAGATGAGGTATCCGACCCGGTCAGGAATACCCCCAGCCAGCCGAGGAACGGCGAGAAGAAGGTGAATGCATGACCGGTGTGCGCCAGTGCCAGCGCCAGTGTTGATGACAGTCCGGAATAGTTCGAAATAAAGGCGAATGCCAGCACCATACCGATGGAGTAGATGGGCAGAGCCAGTTCTTTCAGCGTGCTGCCGAAGGTGCTGATAGCGTCAGACGGTTTCATCTTCAGCCAGACAATCGAGAGCAGTGCAGCAAACAGAATGGCGGTGCCGGTGGCAGAGAACCAGTCAAACTTAAACACGGCGGCATAGGCTGTAGCCTCGCTGACCACTGGCGGCATACGGGCAACCAGTTTATCGAGGTACGGCACCGGAATATTGATCACCCACTCATACAGCGCGCCACCCGATGCGAACAGGGCTTTAAACGGCGGGATACTCCACAGTGTTACGGTAGCTGTCAGGAACAGGAACGGTGTCCAGGCACGTAACACCTGACCCGCAGTGTAACCGGTGTGGGCCAGCGTCATATCAACCTGTGACGCCCCCAAATCACCAAAACGGAATACACGCACTGGCTGCCAGCGTTTGAGGAACAGCGTCAGGCAGAGCAGTGATACCAGCGAAGAGATAATGTCCGGCAGCTCCGGCCCAATGAAGTTAGAGCTAAGGTACTGAGCGATGGCAAACGAGCCGCCCGCAACCACGACCGCAGGCCACGTCTCTTTGATACCGCGCCAGCCGTCCATAATCGCCATGATCCAGAACAGCACGATAATGGTCATAAACGGTAGCTGCCGCCCCACCATCTGACCAATCTCAAAGCTGTCGATACCTGTTACCTGTCCGGCAACCAGGATTGGAATGCCCATCGCACCAAATGCCACTGGCGCGGTGTTAACAATCAGGCACAGCCCGGCGGCGTACAGCGGTTTAAAACCCAGGCCGACCAGCAATGCGGCGGTAATTGCTACCGGTGCGCCAAAGCCTGCGGCTCCTTCAAGGAACGCGCCGAAACAGAAACCGACGATCAGCATTTGCAGACGCTGGTCAGGGGTTATCGAAAGAATAGACGAGCGAATGATGTCAAACTGCCCGGTTTTCACCGAGATCTTATAGACGAACACCGCTGCAATAATGATCCACGCGATGGGCCACAACCCGTAGAAGAAACCATAAACCACCGAGGCCAGCGCGTTAGCGACCGGCATTTTATAGAACAGCAAAGCCACGGCAAGGGCGATTGCCACCGTCCACGAGGCGGCGACGTATCCTTTCAGTTTGAGCTTAATCAGCGCAAAGAAGAAAAACAGGATGGGAAGCGATGCTATCAGACTGGAAAGCCAGATATTCCCGGCGGGATCGTAGTTTTGTTGCCAGAGATTCATTGCAGGTCTCCTGGAGTCCACGCACATCGTGTAATGAGTCTGTTGCTCATCTCCTTGTCACACGTTGTGTAAAAGTGGCACTGCCAATTGTGTTGTGTAGGGATAATGACAATGAATGGTTAACTAAATGTTATGTATTGGCAACATTGATGTGAGTTTTAATTGGGAAATTGTGAACCAGAGGTCAGATAAGCGAAGAATTGGTAGGGCCAATTCTTGTGGGGGGAGATGTCTGGTAAAGAAAAGGGCAATCCTCATCAGAGAATTGCCCTTAGGTTGTTGATCCAGAGCGCCTTATCTTGCCGGATGCGGCGTGAACACCTTACTCGGCCTATAGGAATGTGCAGAATCACCCTGTAGATACTGTGTTCTTAAAACGCGGTCTTTGAAAACCCAGTCATCTCCTGCAGGCCCATTTCGCGGCCCAGTGCGGTCATTGGGTGCACAACGACCAGTCCGCGAACACTTTTCTTCAGCTTGCCCATATCAGCCTGCTCTTTTTTGGTAATTGCGCGCTGGAATGGCATCTTCATCAGCTTCTGTGCTTCTTTACTCAGTTTTTGGCTATGAACTTCACGCAGGCGAGCAATTTCTGCTTCCAGCGTGGCTTTCTCTTTTTCCAGCTCGGCATATTTGTCTGCGGCTTCAACCAGCGAAAGATCGGCCTGCTGGTGGCGGATGGCGTCCAGGCGATCGCTGAGACGTTTGATTTCGTTTTTTTCGACTTCTTTCATGTGATGGCTTCTGATAAAGATAAATTTATAGCCCCTAGTATGCGCGACCAGGTGCTTTGTTCACAACTAATGACATTGTAATAGTTCTGTAACGTAATCATTAACATGCTCAAAAACTACGCAATTCGTTGATTAATTAAGAAATCTATAGAAAAAAGATAATAAACAGCAGCGGATGATTATTGAGGATTCAGCACGTTTTCCTTAATGTCATCTTTACCGGGAACCTAAACTAAAATTGGCGGCCGCGCATTCCCGGCGCGGGGTAATACGGAGATATCATCATGGGCAAATTAGGTGAAAACGTTCCGCTTCTTATCGATAAAGCCGTAGATTTCATGGCATCAAGCCAGGCGTTCCGGGAGTATCTGAAAAAACTTCCTCCCCGTAACGCGATTCCGTCCGGAATACCCGATGAAAGCGTGCCGTTATATCTACAACGTCTGGAGTATTATCGTCGGCTTTATCGGCCGAAGCAGGTAGAGGGGCAGTAAGCAGACGTTGCTTACTTTTGAAAGGCTTTTTTTAAGCTGATTTTGGAAATCAGCTCAGTCAGTGAAAGGACCATTGTTGATCGCACAGCCTGTTGATAGCGCTGAATTTGCATTGCATACAAACTGGAGTCTGCTGGTTCAAACTGTGGCGGCGGTGGTAACGCCGCCACGCAGTGCAGTTCACCAAAGGGTCCAAGGATTTCGTCGTCGGTAAAGGCGTACTCGTTGCCGTCGTGATTTAGCTCTTCACGCAATGCCATCAGCAGTTCCGCATCTTCGTATTCCTGGCGGTTAATGACGCCCAACCCGTAAATGAGTTTTAAACGCACAGAAAGATCGCCCAGCGGACCATCGCCGTCGAGTAACGGTTCTACAGCATACTTCACCGCGTAATCGTCTTTGCGGAATACCTGAAGCACCAGAAGATTTACCGCCTCGGTCAGGAGCTCGACGGCGGTGATCAGAAAGCTTCGCACGGTTTTGCCAGCATTCAGACGCTCAAGCACACGGTTTTCAAAGGCCTGGGTTTGTTCCATTGTTGCCTGCATATCTGACAATCTGTTATTCGGGCGCAGGGTGTCCTGCGCCTGGTCCACCATTATTGCATTGCTTTATAAGCGGTTACCGCCTCGGATACAACCTCGCTGTTGGCATCAAGACCGGAAATCTGTGCCAGCGCCGCCTGCGGACCTTTGTCAGCGATCAGTGCTGCCAGTTCCTGAGCCTGCGGATCATCTTCACTGCGGAAGTGCATTGCAGCGGCAATACCTTCAATCAGGTTTTTATGTGGCAGACCATATTCCAGCGTACCGAGCAGTGGCTTGATCAGACGGTCGCCAGCACTCAGTTTACGCAGTGGCTGACGGCCTACGCGCTCTACATCATCTTTCAGATACGGGTTCTCAAAACGGCCGAGAATTTTCTGGATGTACGCCGCATGCTTGTCAGCGTCAAAGCCGTAGCGCTTGATCAATACTGCACCACTTTCTTCCATCGCACCTTTTACCACCGCGCGGATTTTCTCGTCGAGAATCGCGTCACGAATGGTCTGATGACCGGCCAGTTTTCCGAGGTACGCGGTTATAGCATGACCCGTGTTCAGGGTGAAGAGTTTACGTTCGACAAATGCCATCAGGTTGTCGGTTAACTCCATGCCTGGGATGTTCGGCAGTGCGCCTTTGAACTGCGTTTTATCGACAATCCATTCGCTGAAGGTTTCTACCGTCACTTCCAGCGGATCGTTAGTTGCCGAAGCCGAAGGCGGTACGATGCGGTCAACGGCGGAATCGACAAAGCCAACGTGTTCTTCTACCCACGCTTTGGCGTCTTCCGGCAGGGCGTTCATCACATGGCCTTTCAGCTGCGTGGTACCGCGTACCATGTTTTCACAGGCGATGATGTTCAGCGGGGATTCATTACCTTGTTCTTTACGTTTCACCAGCCCTTTGGCGATTGCCGGAGCAATACGTTCCAGCACAACCGGGCCAACGGCGGTAGTGACTAAATCAACCTGAGCAATCAGATCAACGACATCATCACCAATGCTGCTGACAGCATTGACGCCGGAAACGGTATCTACCTGCTCGGTTTCACCAACCACATGTACCTGATAGCTATGACGGGCATTCAGGGCATCAAGTACCACCTGATTGACATCGGCAAACGTCAGTTGGATACCCGCGTCTGCCAGCAGTTTACCGATAAAGCCACGACCGATATTACCTGCGCCAAAATGTAATGCTTTCATAGTATTAACCTTCATCAATGTTTTTACCCGAGAGGGCTGGGGTGAGGCTTTTCCCTCACCCAAACCCTCTCCGTGAGGAGAGGGGCAGCGCCGGATGCGGCGTAAGCGCCTTATCCGGCCTACAAGAACGTGCAAATTCAACAAATTGTGATGCATCCTGTAGGCCTGATAAGCGTAGCGCATCAGGCAATTAACCCCACCTTCTCCATGTGGAGAGGGTGGGATTGGATTACTTACGACCTGCCAGCAGTTCCAGCACTTCATCCACGCTGGTGGTGTGTGCCAGACGCTCGATGACGGACTCATCATCCAGTGCATTGGTCAGGCTGGTGATAACCTGAATGTGCTCGTTGTTACGGGCAGCAATACCAATCACCAGACGGGCAATGTCATCTTCTTCTTCACCGAAGCGCACGCCTTCCGGGTACTGGCAGAACACGACGCCCGTTTTCAGTACGCGATCTTTCGCTTCAACCGTACCGTGTGGCACCGCGATAGACTCACCCAGATAAGTCGGGGTCAGTTTTTCACGATCCAGCATCGCCTGAACGTATTCCGGCTCAACGTAACCGCCTTTCACCAGCTGCTCGCCAGCAAAACGAATCGCTTCTTCTTTGGTTGCCGCTTTGCGACCGAGGAAGATGTTCTCCGCGCCTAGCTTGAACAGGTTAGCACTGGAATCGTCAAAGCTGTCTTTCAGGCTGTCTTTTACTTTCTCTTCGTTTGCCGTGTGGCGTTGGGCAGCAACCAGACGTTCGGTCAGGCTGGTGTACAGGCCGCTGTCGAGGAAGTTGGTCAGCGAAATATGCTGTGCCTGCGGAACCTGGCGCATAGCGCGTTCGGTCAGGTCACGGTGAGTGATGACGAGGTCCACATCTGGCGGCAGGTTGTTGATCGCGCTGTTAGTAACAGAAATCTGCGACAGACCTGCATCCTGAATTTTCTTACGCAGAACGCCTGCGCCCATCGCACTGGAACCCATACCGGCGTCACAGGCAACGATGATTTTACGTACGTGGCTCAGGTCGTTAGTCACATCGCCAGCAGACAGCGGAGATGCGCCTTTAGACTCAGCTTTCATGTCCTGCATACGACGAGTTGCTGCTTCAATATCATCTTCTTCTTTCACTTTGCTGGTTTTCAGCAAAATAGCAGAGACAACGAAGGAGACAGCCATCGCCGCACACACACCCGCGATGTTAGCGAAGTAAGCACCTTTTGGTGTCATCGCCAGTACAGCAAGGATAGAACCCGGAGATGCCGGAGAAACCAGACCACCGCCCAGGATAGTCAGCGTGAACACGCCAGTCATACCGCCGAGGATGACTGCGAGGATCAGACGCGGATTCATCAGCACATACGGGAAGTAGATTTCGTGGATACCCCCCAGGAAGTGGATGATTGCCGCACCGCCCGCAGACTGTTTAGCGCTACCACGACCAAAGAACATGTACGCCAGCAGCACGCCCATACCTGGACCTGGGTTAGCTTCAATCAGGAAGAAGATTGATTTACCCAGTTCATGGGACTGCTGAATACCCAGCGGCGAGAAGATACCGTGGTTAATGGCGTTGTTGAGGAACAGGATTTTCGCCGGTTCAACAAAGATAGACGCCAGCGGCAGCATGTCATGGACAACCATGAAGTTAACGCCCGCAGCCAGCATTTTGGACAGGGCTTCAACAATCGGGCCAATGCCGAGGAATGCCAGAATAGCGAGGATCATCCCGATGATGCCTGCGGAGAAGTTATTCACCAGCATCTCAAAACCGGATTTGATCTTACCGTCTACCCAGCGGTCGAAGTGCTTAATGCACCAGCCGCCCAGCGGACCTGCAATCATAGAACCGAGGAACATCGGCATGTCTGCGCCGACGATAACGCCCATGGTGGTGATGGCACCGACTACGCCGCCACGTTCGCCGCCTACCAGCTTACCACCGGTATAACCGATCAGCAGCGGCAGGAGATAAGTGATCATCGGCCCGACCAGCTTCGCCAGCGTCTCGTTCGGTAACCACCCTGTTGGAATAAATAACGCGGTGATGATACCCCACGCGATAAACGCGCCGATATTTGGCATCACCATGTTGCTGAGGAAACGACCAAAGCTTTGCACTTTGATCTTAATATCGGATGACATAAAAACACCCCTTCTTATGTTTGCTGTCGCGCAGGCTGGAAGCCCGAGGTTTTTTGTTAATGTGGCGGCAGAGGTAGCCGGACCTTGTAGATACTGCGAAATCTGGCACTGAATCGGTTAACTGTCCAGTCGACGGCCTTTTGTGTGATATCAATCACATAAATATAGGGGGTAGAGAGGTAATTGACGTGACGTTCATCACAAAACGCTTGTGTAAAAAAGCAACAAGGCGGCGATTTTCGCTAAAAATGGCATTTAAATGTGAGTAGTGTCACATTTTTGTTTTGATGGTTTGTTGAATCTTTGTGATCTGAATCACAAGATATTTTCTTACGGCGTTCACCTGATGTGATCTACAGCATGTTATGCCTTCGTCATACAATCGTTATGTAACTAAGCAACTCATCACCTCTAAAAATTATTCTTTGGTGTTATGGCGAGAATCGCGAACCCGGATTATTGTCAAAATATCAGCCTGACTCCCTTCTGGCTGCCAGCCCAAAAACAACACTGATAAACGTGAATCCGAGGCAGATATGTTTCTAAACTATTTCGCGTTGGGAGTGCTGATCTTCGTCTTTCTGGTGATTTTTTATGGAATCATCGCGATACATGACATCCCTTATCTGATTGCCAAAAAGCGCAACCATCCCCATGCCGACGCTATTCATACGGCGGGCTGGGTGAGCCTGTTTACTCTGCATGTTATCTGGCCGTTTCTGTGGATCTGGGCGACGCTCTATCAACCGGAGCGTGGCTGGGGTATGCAGTCACATGTTGCGTCGCAGGAGAAAGCGACTGACCCGGAAATCGCCGCACTTTCTGACCGAATTTCCCGGCTGGAGCATCAACTCGCCGCCGAGAAAAAGACTGACTATTCCACGTTCCCGGAGATCTAATTATGGATCTATTGATTGTTTTAACTTACGTGGCGCTGGCGTGGGCGGTCTTTAAAATCTTCCGCATTCCGGTAAATCAGTGGACGCTGGCGACGGCGGCGCTGGGAGGCGTGTTTCTGGTGAGTGGTTTGATTTTGTTGATGAACTACAACCACCCTTACACTTTTACCGCGCAAAAGGCAGTGATAGCGATCCCTATCACGCCACAGGTGACGGGAATTGTTACTGAAGTCACTGACAAGAATAATCAGCTTATTCAAAAGGGCGAGGTGCTTTTTAAGCTCGACCCGGTTCGTTACCAGGCGCGAGTTGACAGACTTCAGGCTGACCTGATGACGGCGACGCATAATATAAAGACGCTGCGTGCGCAGCTCACTGAAGCGCAGGCCAACACCACCCAGGTTTCAGCGGAGCGCGACCGTCTGTTTAAAAATTATCAACGTTACTTGAAAGGCAGCCAGGCGGCGGTGAATCCGTTCTCGGAACGTGACATCGACGATGCGCGGCAAAATTTCCTCGCGCAGGATGCGCTGGTGAAAGGCTCGGTGGCGGAGCAGGCGCAGATCCAGAGCCAGCTCGACAGTATGGTTAACGGCGAGCAATCGCAGATTGTGAGCTTAAGAGCGCAACTTACTGAAGCAAAATATAACCTTGAGCAGACTGTCATTCGCGCGCCGAGCAATGGCTACGTTACTCAGGTACTGATCCGCCCAGGTACATACGCAGCTGCCTTGCCGCTGCGTCCGGTGATGGTCTTCATCCCCGAGCAAAAACGGCAAATTGTCGCCCAATTTCGGCAAAACTCGCTGTTACGTCTGAAACCCGGCGATGATGCGGAAGTGGTGTTTAACGCGCTACCTGGGCAGGTGTTTCACGGCAAACTGACTAGTATTTTACCTGTCGTGCCAGGCGGTTCTTATCAGGCGCAGGGGGTATTGCAATCATTAACGGTCGTGCCCGGCACGGACGGTGTGCTGGGAACCATTGAACTGGACCCTAACGATGATATCGATGCCTTACCCGACGGCATCTACGCCCAGGTGGCGGTTTACTCCGACCATTTCAGCCATGTTTCGGTGATGCGGAAAGTGCTGCTAAGAATGACCAGCTGGATGCATTATCTTTATTTGGATCATTGAGGGGGAGGGGGGAGATTATGGAACTTTGCTCCTTGTAAGGACTAATTATTTTTGCATATTACTTCATTAGCTGCGATGATTTTTCTTTAATATTCATTATGTTAATAAGTTCTGGATGAGTGTGCTCTCATTGGATTTTTTATCCGTCTTGTTCTGCCGCAGGATGAGACTATACATCGTCGAGATCGCAATGATGATATGAGTTGTTCCTCCTGCGACGGCTCTAATCAAAAAAGAGCAGGAGTGCTTTTCCATCTATTGCGATGATGGCTTTATTATCTGAAGGATGACAGTCACATTTAAAAAATATTTAATCTATAGATCACAATGTAGGGTCATGGAATATATGTATACAACTATTTTCTTCTTCACTTTTAATTATCGTATTCATTATAAAACTAAGTTAAAAAAACTCCTGGAGAGTGAGTTATTAATATATTTTTAAATAAAATTAAGTTATCATTCATCGATGCACTTTATAGAATCATCAATGGCCATAATAGTACTATTAACTCTCAATTTTATATTTTTATCATCACTACAAATATTAACTGAATTTATATCAATGATTTTTTTTATTCTTATCTTTTATTTTATTTACTGTTTCAATGCAATCAGCGGCAAGTTGGAGTGGATTTAGATTTTTCAGATATGGTCTTATGATCTTTCCCTTACTTAATAAATAGCATGTATAGGATTCGGAAAGTCCAGCATCTATTTTGTACCTCATTATATTAGATAAGGATGTGAGAAATTCCTTGTTATCATTCGCAGCCATATATGCCAGTCCGAGTTCAGCCTCTGCGGCCTTACAGGCAAAATAGCTTAGTGAACACGCTTTTCGTCCCTCTTTAGTACTGGCTGATATTAGTGCCCATAATATTGCTTTGTCTGCCAAATCTAACTCTCTCTGAAATTGTCTTGCAGTAACTGCACTCGCAGAAATAGAGAAAAAAATACAATTGTTAATAACCTTGCCATATTTTTTAGTCCGTAACTGTTAATGTGCTATCTGGCTCTGAAAATATTAACTCATTTAATTTTTGCATGTCATTAGATAAACCAGTTATACAACCCTCGGAACAGAATCGAGGTCCTAAAGACGGACCAAAAGCGTTTAAACAACTATGTATTGAAAATCCATTGCGATTATAAGTTCCTGTATTAACTGACGGTACTAATCGTATGCCGTCAGGTTTTCTATTGCTTGCTCCCGGGTCATTAACATTCCAACTCCATAGGCCTTGAGGTATTGGCCATCTATTTATAAATGTGTACAACGGGGATTATTTTTACATTGCATATTATTACCAGAAGCGACTGGAATACTAAGCACATCATAAAAATTATCATCACATGGTATATCTGAAACACACGAAAGCATACCTAAAGTTATGCTGTATAAACAGGTGGCTAATCCCAAGGGGATCGATTCCAGAAATCGGGTTCAACGGATACTGATAAAAATTCCACCTACCTTCCAGCCCAATCGGAGCCTGAGTGTTATACCGCCCCTGCTGCGGTTAATGTTACCGATAATAGTTATAGTACAGCCCTGATTCATCATCATACTACTGCTGCGGCAGTCTGATGAACTATTGCTTTTACGGATTCTCCTTATTCTTCCTTCTATCCATTCGCTTTAGCTTTTTGAGCTCTTGAAGTTTGCTCTTTGCATCAATATTACCGTTATTTACAGCGAATTCCATCCAATAAATAGCTCTATTCAAATTATAATATTCTGATAATGTTGGATTTGTATCTGATAAAAAGACCCCATAATTAAACTGCGCTGTAACATTCCCCTGAGATGCTGATCTTTCCAAGAATCGCAATTGTTTGTAAATGTTATTTTTAGTAAAGCAGTAATATTGATATAGTCGAAATGATGCCTCTGAATCACCATGTTGTGATTTATACTTCAGTTTCATCAACTTTTCTTCACTTAAATCATAGGTCATTGCTGTAGACCCCATCATACTTTCGTTTTGTTTTATTTTCACATCAGCACCATGCAATTGACAAATAAAAGAGAAATAAAAAAATAGTAACAAGCATGCTTTCATACATCTACAACCTATCTTATATCACTGGGTTTTTCTGGCGTACCTTGCATATTAGAAATGGGGTGCCCAGATGGCCCATATGTTATCCAATTACCAAGGTCTTTTGTTGTTATAGCCATTAGATCCTTATTTGAATTAAGGTTCGTTGGTGCTGTTAGCACTGTATCCATTTTTAACTTACCATTAGTTCCTCGCCCCCACCACGTCCATAGCGTGTCAGGTCCTATTACATTTGTATGTAACTCTTTAGCTAATTGGCTAGCAAATGAATTTTGTCCTTTACCTGTATTACAAGAAAATAACCAAACTGTCATCCCATCTTTATAATTCCCATCAAATTTAATTAGATATGCTAGATCTTTAGCTGTCATGATACTGCGCGTTGCGGATTCAATAGATGTGGGGGTACCATGCCCCCCGATTGTGAAAACGCCTGGGATATTAATCTCATCAGCTACAGAATGGATAAGATCACTTTCGGGGTATAAATTTATATCAACCAAACCTTGCGGATCTACATTTATGACCGGATTCAACGGATACTGATAAAAATTCCATCCCCCCTTCAGTCCAATCGGATCCTGAGTGATATACCGCCCCAGCAGCGGGTCATAATAGCGGTGGCGGTTGTAATACAGGCCGGACTCCTCATCATA
>ERZ809706.414-NODE-414-length-12392-cov-5.02448_pt1 | contig 12392 bp, 19 predicted proteins | sample MGYA00520257_ERZ809706 | MGnify/ENA primary metagenome ERZ809706 (study PRJEB31588, sample SAMN03401203) | human gut metagenome | study: EMG produced TPA metagenomics assembly of the PRJNA231909 data set (A prospective, longitudinal analysis of the...
GCCCTCTCAACTCCATGCGCCTTAATGCAGATAACATGTAATCGCATTCAACCTGCTTATTCCCAGTAAATGGCTTATCGTCAGGATTACCCCAACAGCAATTACCCCTGGGCCATCCATGTACTTTCCGTACTCTTCCGTTAACAACGTGAAGTAATCCCCAGCCGGGAGGTAAATCCTCAACTGAAATAATTTCCGGCTCACTAATAAAGAATCGCCAGTCGCCCATGCCAAGTGAGGGATTTTTACGGAAACGCTTTTTTCTATCTGCCAACAAGTCAGCACGAGAACACTTCGCTTCTATCAGGCATGATGCTGAATTTCTGAATCCCATAGCATCTGGCTGTTCTCCGGTACTGGTTACAGCAACAAAGCGGTCATGAAAGCAAACCTTGAACCCGTTGCGCTTAAGGAACTTGTACGCAATCTGACAGAGTTCGTGGTGTGTTAACGCCATATCACTCTCCTTTGATGCGAATGCCAGCGGCGCGGGAATCATTCCATCGCTTTACTTCTTCACGAATTACGTCAATGCATTCTTTCGAATCCATTAGGTAATCTTCATCAAAAAGACGTTCCTGTTCGTTTTCTATCGCAACAATGATTGCTTCAACTAACTTTTGTTCCTGAGAATCACTTTCTAACTCTGCTATGCGCTTACTCCCATCCGAGATAACACCTTCGTAATATTCACGCTGTTCGTTGAGTTTTGATTTTGTCTCCTCAAGCTCAACGCGCAGCTTCCCTACCGTTAGCGCAATATCCTCGTTCTCTTGGTCGCGGCGTTTGATGTATTGCAGGTTTCTTTCCCGTTCATCCAGCAGTGCCAGCACGGTTTCTGGTCCGGTCAGAAATTTGAAGGCGTTGAGCGCATCAATATCCACACCGTAATCTTTAAGTTCCTGTTCACTTAACAAGTCATCATCAGCTGGCAACATTAACAGGCGTTCCATTGCTGGAATTGCACGTTCCGCCACCTCACGCAGTGCCTGGTAATTAATTTCGCTCACTGGTTGCCTCCTTTGCGAAGCTGGGCAGCAAAGTCAACTAACCACTCAGTCATTTCAACCTTCCCTACCAGGTCTGAACCAGGGTACATACAGCAATCACTCTGCGCCGCTTTGAAATCCTTATACTCATATTCTTGGGCCACCAGATTTTTTGCAGCTTCTATAGCAGCATCCACCCCCTGCGCCCGGACTTCAGCCAGGAAAGCATCAGTGGTTGGCGTTTCAGGTATCTGTCTCCTCATCCGTTCTATTGCATGATTGAACCCGAAGTCTTCCGCGAGAGATACGTCATCCATATTGTCATTGTCATCCTCAATATCCCGTGATTCTGGAATTGCAGACTTTATTCCCGCATTCTCCGCTGCCAGCGCCGCGCACTTGGCCTCAAGAGCGGCAACCACTTCCTGATGGTCTTTGTACTTAACGTATGAGCCGGAGATGTCATCACCTTCGGTGTTTAGCCATGCGTCATTGCAATTCACTGCGTAGGTTCTGATGCTCATGTTGATGCTCTCCCGCCCCTGACAGACGCCAGGCCAGTCAATAAAGTATCCGCAATGCCTACCCTCAGACGTGCGCGCAGGATAAATGCCGTTATGACCCGGCAAATATATGCTACCCATTCATCTTGCGTTGCCTGTTCCGCCGCCTCGCGCAGTGCCTGATAGTCAATCTTGCTCACTGGCAGCCTCCTTTGCCGGGATTTCTAACTTTTGAGTGGTTGTATCAAATTCAAACAACTTAACCACGTCATCAAACAGGACATAATCACCATCAGGATCTTCAGTCATATCTGCGCCACAATCCTGACCGCACGAGTCGCAACCATCCATATCAAGCTCGTATCGCTTCAGGTTTGCGATATTTGATAAATTCAGCGCCAGTACAGCCAGGTCATAAACCTCTTCGGCAGTGACATCGCTGTTCAGTCCCATTTCATGGCGATATATGATTTTTTCTACTCGTTGTTTTGTGATCGTCATTTTTCTCTTCACTCCGATATACAAGGATTACTACACCCCCTCTGCTGATTGCGCGAGCTGGATCCCCTGGTTCCATGCCGTCAATTCCGAAGGCTTCGGAAAACGCATTCATTGCCTTCTGGCGTTCATCCTGCTTACGGCGTTTATTCCATTTTTTCAGGAACAACAGCGACAGCCACCGTCCGCTGCAGAACACGATGTAAAAATAACCAAGGAGCGCCAGGCCGACATTCAGGGCCGTTTCTATGGTTAGTTGTGAGTCAGTTGCCATTTCTTACCTGTTTAAGTAACTGGTTGAACATAACACTTAGGGGATTGCTGTATCCAAACGGCAGATTGTTTACGCAGTACAGAATCATTTTGTTTTTTTCTCCAGTTCGTACTATTAACCCATTCCACAATAACCGTGATAATTCATTACTGATAGAAGTTGCGCTTCTTCCAAGTGCGAGGGATATATCTTCTCTACTGCAATCTGGATTTTCCTGGATATACTCGATAACGGTCATGTGGTCCCTTTTACTTAATATCTGTTTCGGATTGCATGCCATGAGTATTCATTTCGTTAATAATTTCATCCAGAAGGATTTCAAGCCCTTCTCGACCCATATCTGAAAGAATGAAACCTTTATCAGAGGAAGTAGTGAGCATTTTCTGATAAAGAAACAGCGCTCTTCCCATTCCTTCAGCTTCGCCGTATTTTTGAATTAAATTCCATTCAATATACTGTTGTAAGGCAAATCGAATGGGGCCGGGATATATCGTCATAAACCCATACATCCCGTTATATACCACGGCGTGTTCAGTTGTTCCGTGTTCATTCAGGATATCAATTGTGCCGTTCTTGTCTTCTTCTTCGTTGATGAATGTCGTCACATACAACCATCGCCACTGAGCAACCTTCATCTCAACCGGAAGTTTACCCAGTAATCCTGCTTCGTCGGCTTGCGCCAGACACTGAAGGATACGTAAACCTCGCACATTAGGAGTATCGAATTCTCCGGCATCCAGACGACGTATGGCGTCGTGATAATCAATCGTCATACTGCCAGTTCGTATACCATTGGCTGTTGCTTCAGCCTGGAATTCATCGTATTGCATGATATTTATTCCTCATCTTCATCTTCATCTGCTGGTGCAATAACGTCATATCCTGCCCTTTCTGCAATAAACAGGAATGTTGAAAGAGTTCCTACAAGTTCATCGTCATGAACATGGCGAATGAATATTACTTTCCCGTTTTTGATGGTCAGCAATATTCTGGTTTGTTCGTGTTCTGCTGTTTTCTGATGCATTATTATCTCCCGTATGCTTTACGCAGAAATAAGCAGGCAATATGCATGTAATTTTCACCGTATTGTGCAATAAGGCAGGCGGTCTTGTGTGATGCCATATTCTTTATAAAAGTCACAATAAAGCCTCCTGTGGATTAAGGTTGTAACAATCCCCGGCGATAAAACCGCAATAAACGTTCAGGGCATATTTGTTGTTATTGCGCTAATTCTTTTTCGGCAGCAGCTTTTGTATACTCACATGCAAAACTCAGAATTTCGCTGCCGAGTGTTTTCGTTTCGTGATTACTGGACATATGTAATACCTGTGTTGCATGCAATAAATGATAAACATTTACCGCAAATGAATCAGGCTCCAGACAAATGCCTTCGTAATTATCTTGCTGTGAGGTTGTTTCTGTCATTGCTCCTGAAGTGCATGCGAGCCTGTTTTTGACAATTCTCTTTTCTCTAATCACTATATCGGCAACATCTATTGCCTTTACAACCTCCGGGAGAAGTTCCGGGTTTGTATAATCAAAGTCATCAACATGGAGAACAGTTATGTTTTCGAACTTTTTCATGGCTTCCTCAGCTGACTTATATGTTCTGCTATATAGCGAGTCTCAGAAGTGTTTTCATATTGAGACTGTTTCCGCAATGATTGATAAAAATGTTCGCATGTACCTTGAAGGGCGAAGCGGCGATTATGTCACCATTGGTATTGGTTCTTCCGCAGAAGAGCTTCGCGAGATAAGGGGCAAACTTGTTGAGATGCGTCATGGTGTTGCTGCTCCTCACTTTTTGGTTGCTCCGGAGGAGTAACCTCACCAGTTAACAGGCACATCGGATCGCAGCCAAGAATATTTGCCAGTGGGATAAGCATACTGATAGTTGGTTCATACTCTCCGCTCTCCCACTGGATGATAATTTCTTCATCGAGATCGAGCAGCCTGGCGAGTTCGGCGGTTGTTAAGCCGCAGGCTTCGCGTTGGGTGCGAAGACGGTTGTTGATTGCAGAATTTTTGTTCTGTAAAAGCATTGCTGACGATAGCTTTCTGGATATGCTATTTGTCATATCCCATGCCAGTCCTGCGCATGACTCTATATCGCTAGAGAGCGTAGCATCAGGTGTTGCTTTTGCTATTAGTGTAATGAGGCTGCCGAGGTTTTTCAGTTCTTCGAGACAGTCAAGAGTTGTAGCTTTATTGATCATGAGATGATACCTCAGTTACGAACTTTGTTTTATGGTAACTAAGGTATCAAGGTGTGGCAAGTGATTTTTGATACTTTGGTTTCTTTTTGTGTTTTGTGTCTGGTCAGAAAATATCCCACCTGGCATCAACCACAACACCTACTATTTCGCAATCATTGTCCATTTCTATGATTGGATATTGTGGATTAAGGGGCTTTAGAAACGCCTTTCCCATGTCAGAAATATATTTTTTGAATGTTGCTTCATTGGTGGATTTTTTTCTGGCGATGACGTAACACCCTGAAAAAACTTCTTTATCTGGGTTGACAAGGATCGACATTCCTTCAGGAAATGTTATTCCTACGGGCGAAGTCATTGAGTCTCCGTGCACTTCCAGCCAGAACCCCCTCTCACCAGCGTATTTTACAGAATGCCTCCAATTATCCTGATCATACATGTTGTAGTCATCACCAGAAGTTGCGAATAATCCTGCCTGAACCCAGTTAATTACAGGGTAAGAGTGTGCTGTGTCTCTCTGTGGGCAGCTCTTAACATTATTTTCCCAATGCTTATCTTTTTCATCTCCGTTCTGAAGCCACTGCGGTGAACACCGCAGTGCAGCTGCAACTTTAAAAAGGGTGTCACCGTTGAAACTTTTTGTAAGGCCTTGCTCGGCTTTACTGATTGCAACTCTGGTGATCCCAGCTTTTTTAGCCAACGCATCTTGTGTTAACCCAGCTTTTTGCCGTGCGTTGATGAGACGTTCACCTAAAGACTTCATTTTTCTTCTCCTCTCATGGCTGTTGATACTAAAGTAACAGAATTTCTTGATACTTTGGATTCCTGTGGTTAACATCGTTGGATAACAAAGTATCTGGTGTGAGACTAAAGAATGACCCTTTATGAAATATTAAAAATTCAATTTAAAACCAATGCCGCTATTGGTCGCAGGTTCCCAAAGAAAGGAAGGCCTCGTGGCAGTCAAGGTGTTGGAAAGTGGAAAACGCGAGGTGTTCCGGAGGATGTTGCCATTCTTTGTCATCTGGATCCGAGCATTCCATATACACACCCAAGTCTAGCGAATACAGAAGATGACAAGCCCACAGGAGACCAACAATGAACACCGCAATTTTTAACGGCAAAGCATCCATGACCAGCGTTGAGATCGCAGAGCTGGTGGGAAGCCGACCAGATAGTGTTAAGAGAACTATTGAAACACTGGCTAAAAAGGGAATCATCCAATTTCCACAGACTGTGGAAATTGAGAATAAACAATCACTTGGGCCTCGCCGATTTTCTAGCGCGTATGTATTCGAAGGTGAACGAGGTAAGCGCGACAGCATCATTGTCGTCGCACAGCTCTGTCCTGAATTCACAGCTCGCCTGGTAGATCGCTGGCGCGAACTGGAAGAACAGATCCGTAAGCCAATGAGCGAAATCGAAATGGTTGCCGCGATGGCTCTTGAAGCCGTTCGCCAACAGAAACGGATCACTCAGGTGGAAGAAAAAGTCAGCCACGTTGCTGAAACAGTCGAGCAAATTAAAAAGGGCACTATTCGTGAGGGCTATGCCGGATATCGCCAACTGAAAGCAAAAACCGGTTTGTCAGATGATAAATGCCGCAATCTGGTGAACGCCTATCAGATTCCTACAGACACCCATGAGTTCATGACGCCGGACGGATTGTTGTCACGTCGCGCAATTGTTGCTGTGGAACCGTTTATGGCTGCTTTTTATCGGGTTATGGAGGAAGCAGAACCGCGAGGGACTCGCTGGTATCACCCGAAAATGGGGTTATTTCAGGTTATTGGTTGGCAGCGGTGAAAAAAAAGCCGGGAGTAACCCGGCTCACTCAACATCAATAACGGGGAGCTGTTTCGCATAAAACGGCTCTGAAACATCCAAGAACAGTTCTAAAGATATCAGCAGCTATATGATCATTTCAAGACCAAATATTGATTCTGCAATTTCGGGACGTTACACTGTCTCTGCACCTTATAAAGCGGGTGCCGGGATTGGCGTCCTGAAATTGTCAACGGCGATGTATGACGCGCCAGCGTCTTTTTTATCGTCCGCATTTGCTCACATCCAGATTATGGTGGGCTGGGCGGGGGCACCGAAAGGTGCGCCGGTCTCCGTTGACGCCGGTTACGCCAACCCCGTCCAGTTCACCACCAGTGAAATTGGCGTTTCCGGTGGTGGAAGTTTTTCACTGTCAACGGAGGCTGCCATCATGGCTACGATCCCAGCCCTCACTCAACCTGAAATCACCATTGACAACGGCCAGGCCGTTACCACTTCTTTGGCTGTTGCCAACTTCTTCTCCAAGCGTCACGACGATGTGCTGAAAAAGGTCCGCACTCTGGATTGTTCCCCTGAGTTTTGTGCCCGCAATTTTGCGGAGACATCGATTTCGGTAAATCAACCGAACGGTGGTACACGCAAGCTCCCTTGCTATCAAATCACACGAGACGGTTTTGCATTTCTTGCTATGGGTTTCACGGGTAAACGTGCTGCCCGGTTCAAAGAGGCATACATCAACGCCTTTAACCTGATGGAGAAGAGTTTATCAGGTGCCGATGCGTCTGATATGTCAGCTGTCGCACGAAACGCCAGAGGCGTATACCTGCATTTGCGTGAAATCCATCAAATCTGGACAAGCCAGCTTTATCCAATGCTTAAGGCCGTTGAATCTCCGCTGGCTAGCAAACTGTACGACCGTGTTGGTGATGCTGTTTTTGGCGCTGCACTTGTTGATTCCAGGCTGAATGGTTCTGACAAGGAGGTTCGCCCATGATTAGTTACGAAATCATCATCTCCACTACGGAATACAGAAACGATGTATCAGTTCGCACGGATGTATCTGTCTGGCACCGTCGCTATAAATCCAGAAAAACAGCGGAACTGAAAGCGGCAGAGATGTGTGAAACCATCTCAATGAAAGGTAGCCCGGTTAAATACGTAACTACGGCGGAGGTGCGTCCATGATCCGCCACATCGTTAATTCCCTGTATCACCGATACAACCGTTGCCCCCGTGTGGGGCAGTGGTTCGCCACCAGCAACGGTCACGTTCTGCGGGTTTGCCTAGTCAACGCTGAAAGCCAGAAAGTCGTGTGCGAACTACAGGGGCGTAGCTACACCATCAGTTACCCTCTGGCGGTATTTCTGTCTGGAAAAATGTTTAAGCGTCTGGGAGGTGTGGCGTGAACTGTTTTCAGTTTGTGTGCGGATGTGCTTTCGATAACCCGATTCAGCGCCTGATTATGTTGCGTGTTTTGATGTCGGGTTCTTCAGACGGTGAAGGCGAGAGAGTTATTGATCATCAGGTGCTTGCTGATTTCTGCTGTTGTTCTAAGCAAGCGATATTCAGGGAAACCCTGGCACTGGAAAGAGCTGGTTATCTTCATATCCGAAAAATTGCAACGCTTACTATTGATGCAAAAGCCAGACTACAACCTGCGCGTGGCTACACAATTCTCATGCCGCGGAAGGAGGTTGTATGAGCCGTTACGCCCCCACACCGGAAGTTATGGCTATTGGTCAAATTAATATTTCCGGCAATGTTACACCTGCGAACTGGTGGAAATATATTCGACTACCCAGTGGGCGTCCGGATGCGACGGCTATCGCTCTGCTTTCAGAGATCGTTTACTGGTACCGCCCGACAGAGGTCAGGGATGAGCACACCGGAGCGTTGCTGGGATATCGCAAGCGTTTTCAGGGCGACAAACTGCAAAGAAGCTACCAGGCGTTTGCTGAGCAGTTTGGTTTCGGGAAAAGGGAAACCGCAGATGCGCTGAAGCGTCTGCGCGATGCAGGGTTTATTACTCTGGATTTACGCACGGTGGAAATGCTCGATGGGGTGAAATGCAGCAATATTTTGTTTGTCGGGATCAACCCACAGGCAATTGCGGCCATCACCACACCTTCTTCTGTTTCGCCAGAAAGTAACAGCAATAATGCAATCAGCGATACAGCTATTACGTTAAAACGGAACACCCCCCGACGTCATAACGGAACAGGGGATACGCCGAATGTTGATACAAATACAGAGATTACTACAGAGATTACAACGGAGACTAAAAACACTATTGATGCATCCGCTGACGCGTCTGCGCCAGCGCGTTCTGCCCGACAGGAATATTCACCGGAATTTGAACAGGCCTGGCAGGAATATCCCAAACGTGCTGGTGGCAATTCCAAGTCAGCAGCCTTCAAAGCCTGGAAAGCCCGTATCAGGGAGGGAATAAAACCGGAGACCATGCTTGATGGCGTGAAGCGGTATGCCGCCTGGGTACGTGCTACAGGAAATACCGGCACACAGTTCGTGAAGCAGGCTGCGACGTTCTTTGGACCCGATCGTCACTTCGAAGATTACTGGCAACAGCCAGCCGCTCACGGAGGTGGGCGACAGCGACAGGTCGATGTCCTGGCTGGCCTGGGAGCCATGTCTGACAAATTTGGTAAATCCAGTAACAAATTGACATTCTGAGGTGACAGCGATGATGACGATTGACCAACGTGAGAAACAAACAAGACTACAGGCGCGAATGGATGAGTTACGGGCAGAAATGGATGAGTTACGGGCAGAGATTGCATTTGCTCAGAAGGGCGAAAAGCCATGGCCTTATCGTTCCTGCCTGATGCGTGAAGGTCGCGGATATTGCGAAAAACACGGTAAATATCGTACGCATATACTGGTGTGGATCGATCGTAATGGCGAGGACAGAGAAAAAATTTCATGCTGCCCTGACTGCTTGATCGCTGAGGCCAGTGATTTGACCATGGAACTGTCGTCCCTCAAGGCGGAAGAACTGACTGATAACGCCGGAATTGCTCTGCGTTTTCGGGACTGCGAGTTTGATAATTATCTGGAGGTTAATCCTGACGCAGCCAGAAATCTTGCGGCCTGTCGCCGCTATGCGGAGAACTGGCCAGATATGCTGGAGAACGGTACCAGTCTTGTTATGACCGGCAGTTGCGGTACCGGGAAAAATCATCTGGCGGTATCAATGGCAAAACACATCATCCGTAACTATCTGGCCAGTGTGGAGATCACCGACGTGATGCGCCTTACCCGGGCTGTGAAAAACTGCTGGCGGAATGACAGTGAAAAAACAGCGGATGACGTCATTGAGCATTATGCGTCACTGGATTTGCTGATTGTCGACGAAGTCGGCGTTCAGTTTGGCAGTGCGGCTGAAATGGCCATTTTGCAGGAAATTATCAATGCCCGGTATGAGGGTATTTTGCCAACTATCCTGATCAGCAACCTTTCACCGGAAGAATTGTGGGCGTTCATCAGTCCCCGGATTGCCGACAGGATCACCGATGGCGGGCGCAACTGGTTGTCGTTTAACTGGCCCAGCTACCGTTCTCGTATCGGAGGTGTTGCCGCATGACCAGCCAGAACACCCCGGCATGGCGTAACGATGACCTGGAAGGCGCTGTCATCGGTGCGTTTTTTCTGCGTGGGGCCGATCCGGAAGTGATGGATATTCTGGCCACACTTCCGGCGGATGTATTTTTTGTGCGTCAGTACCGGGATATTTACGCGGGGATTTGCAGACAGGCTCGCATATCCGGCGTCATTGACCCCGTACTGCTGTGCAATGAGATGCCGGAACTTGCCCCGGTGATTACCGACACCGGACGCAAAACCTGGGTGAAGTCTTCACTGGAGCACTATGTCGCAGCGTTGCGGCGCAATGCCGCACTGCGTGATGCAGAAAAAACACTGACTGAAGCATTACAGAATTTACGTGATGCGTATACCTGTGAAGCAGCCGAGGATGCCCTGAAGGATGCGCAGAACATGATGGCCTCACTGTCGACCGGAAAGGGCGTCATTCAGCCGGTTCACATTGATGATGTCCTTCCGGAAGTGGTCGACCGTGTTGAATGCCGCAATCAGGGACTGGAGAAATCCAGGGCGCTGATGACCGGTATTGATGAACTGGACGCAAAAACGGGCGGTATGGAGCCCGGAGACCTGGTATTCATTGCCGCCCGTCCTTCGATGGGGAAAACCGAACTTGCGCTGGACATCATCGACAAGGTGACTGAGCAGGGGCATGGCGTGCTTCTGTTCACCATGGAGATGGCGAACATCCAGATTGGTGAACGTATGGTGTCTGCTGCCGGTGGAATGCCGGTATCCCGTCTTAAGTCTGTTGCCCGTTTTGAAGATGAAGACTGGGCGCGTTTCTCGCAGGGCGTGGGACGAATGACGGGGCGTAATATCTGGATGGTGGACCAGGCAAACCTGACCATTGATGAGATATGTGCAACCACGAAGCACCACCGGATGAAACACCCGGAAACGGCGCTGGTGGTGGTCGATTACCTCGGTCTGATTAAAACCCGCAGCACGGGGCGTCACGACCTTGCTGTGGGGGAAATCTCAAAGGGACTTAAAAGCCTGGCAAAATCCGGCGGTTTCCCGCTGATTGCTCTGAGCCAGCTCTCCCGAGGCGTGGAATCCAGACCCAATAAACGTCCCATGAACTCAGACCTGAAAAACTCCGGGGAAATAGAGGCTGATGCCGACATCATTCTGATGCTTTACAGGGATGAGGTGTATAACCCGGATACACAGGCCAGAGGCATAGCAGAAATCAACATCACGAAACAGCGTAATGGCACACTCGGGACCATTTACCGGCGTTTTCATAACGGACATTTTCTGCCTGTGGACCAGGAGAGTGCCCGGGTTCTTTCCACACCCATGACGCCGGGCAATCCGCGCAGATACAGCAATAACCGCATGTCGGGCAGTAAAACGGAGCGTTTATTTTGAACAACAGAACAATCACTGTTTCACCGGAACAACTTCGTCGGCAGGCGCAGGAGATGCTTCGTTGTGCTGAACAGATGAAAAAAACGAGCGTGAAAAAAGATACGCTCCGCAAGCAGCTTACTCCGGCGCTTCGTGATCTGCTGCAGGCAAAACACCGCACACAAAAGGCGGTGGATGAGCTGGTGGATTGCGTGGCGGAACTGGAAGGACAGGTAAGCCAGTTTGAAACGCTGGTGAAGGAGTTTACTGCGTGATGGCTGAATTTTTTTCTCCTGCGTTCATGCAATACCGTTCGCTGAGGTGACCGTGAGAGCACTGCTGACCCCTGAAATTGCCCCGCGTATGGGGATTGTATTGTTCAGGCCCGGTTCAGAGCTGATGCCCCTGTTTATGCAGGGGCGTGTCCTGCTGGAGCCTGAGCCGGAACGTTATTCATCTTTCGCCAGCGGTGCCGTTCCGGCAGCATCACAACCGCTGGCGGATGATCCTGCCGTTCGGGCCGTGTTCCGCCATGAGGCGGTGATCCGTCGTGCTGGTGGCGTGGAATGCCTTGAGAGCTGGTTACTTCGTGAAAAAGGCTGTCAGTGGCCTCATTCCGACTGGCACAGCGAGAACATGACCACAATGCGGCACGCGCCAGGCGCAATCCGTCTGTGCTGGCACTGTGACAATCTTCTCCGTGACCAGTTCACGGAACGGCTGGAAGCAATGGCAACGGATAACTGTGCCCGCTGGGTGTTGTCTGTTGTGCGCCGTGATCTTGGTTTTGATGACAGTCACGTTGTGACAATGCCGGAACTGTGCTGGTGGCTGATTCGTAATGACCTGGCGGATGCCTTACCGGAAAGTGCAGCCCGTAAGGCACTGAGATTACCGAAGCCTGTTGTGCCGTCTGTCACCCGGGAAAGTGACCTTGTGCCTTCGGTTACTGCCACCAGCATCATCCAGGATAAGGCGAAAAAGGTGCTGGCGCTGAAAGTGGATCCGGAGTCGCCGGAGTCTTTTATGTTACGCCCAAAACGTCGTCGCTGGGTTAATGAAAAGTACACGCGCTGGGTTAAGACGCAGCCGTGTGCATGTTGTGGTAAGCCAGCCGACGATCCCCATCACCTGATTGGTCATGGTCAGGGCG
>ERZ809706.417-NODE-417-length-12360-cov-5.76514_pt1 | contig 12360 bp, 9 predicted proteins | sample MGYA00520257_ERZ809706 | MGnify/ENA primary metagenome ERZ809706 (study PRJEB31588, sample SAMN03401203) | human gut metagenome | study: EMG produced TPA metagenomics assembly of the PRJNA231909 data set (A prospective, longitudinal analysis of the...
GCTCTTCCGATCTTGTTCACTCACGACGAAGTGATCACCCTCTTCCACGAGTTCGGTCACGGCCTGCACCATATGCTGACCCGCATCGAAACCGCTGGTGTTTCCGGTATCAGCGGTGTGCCGTGGGATGCGGTCGAACTGCCGAGTCAGTTTATGGAAAACTGGTGCTGGGAGCCGGAGGCGCTGGCGTTTATCTCTGGTCACTATGAAACCGGCGAACCGCTGCCGAAAGAGTTGCTGGATAAAATGCTGGCGGCGAAGAACTACCAGGCGGCGCTGTTTATTCTGCGTCAGCTGGAGTTCGGCCTGTTTGATTTCCGCCTTCATGCCGAGTTCCGCCCGGATCAGGGGGCAAAAATCCTCGAAACTCTGGCAGAAATCAAGAAACTGGTTGCCGTGGTGCCATCTCCGTCCTGGGGCCGTTTCCCGCACGCTTTCAGCCATATTTTCGCCGGTGGTTATGCCGCAGGTTACTACAGCTACCTGTGGGCTGACGTACTGGCGGCAGATGCTTTCTCGCGCTTTGAGGAAGAGGGCATTTTCAACCGTGAAACCGGGCAGTCGTTCCTCGACAACATTCTGAGCCGTGGCGGTTCAGAAGAGCCGATGGATCTGTTCAAACGCTTCCGTGGTCGTGAACCGCAGCTGGATGCGATGCTGGAGCATTACGGCATTAAGGGCTGATCATTCAGTGAAAATCTGCTTAATTGATGAAACAGGCACCGGAGACGGTGCCTTATCTGTTCTGGCGGCCCGCTGGGGGCTGGAGCACGATGAAGACAACCTGATGGCGCTGGTGTTAACGCCGGAACATCTGGAATTGCGCAAGCGTGATGAGCCAAAACTTGGCGGCATCTTTGTTGATTTTGTTGGCGGAGCGATGGCGCACCGACGCAAATTCGGCGGTGGTCGCGGTGAGGCGGTGGCGAAAGCGGTGGGCATTAAAGGCGATTATTTGCCGGATGTGGTGGATGCCACTGCAGGACTTGGGCGCGATGCCTTTGTACTGGCTTCAGTCGGCTGCCGCGTGCGGATGCTGGAGCGTAATCCAGTGGTTGCCGCGCTACTCGACGACGGCCTGGCGCGTGGTTATGCGGATGCGGAAATCGGCGGCTGGTTGCAGGAGCGGTTGCAGTTAATTCACGCCTCCAGCCTGACGGCGCTGACTGATATTACCCCGCGCCCGCAGGTGGTTTATCTCGACCCGATGTTCCCGCATAAGCAGAAAAGCGCGCTAGTGAAAAAAGAGATGCGTGTCTTTCAGTCGCTGGTGGGACCGGATCTTGATGCCGATGGATTACTGGAGCCTGCACGCTTGCTGGCGACCAAACGCGTGGTGGTAAAGCGCCCGGACTACGCGCCACCGCTGGCGAATGTCGCCACGCCAAACGCGGTAGTCACTAAAGGGCATCGCTTTGATATCTATGCAGGTACGCCAGTGTAAAACTAAAACAGGGTAGCGATAACGCTACCCTGCTTTCTGCAAGAATAATTAATGGCTTTCCGGCGTCGCAATCATGCGTTTCAGCCACGGCACCATCAACAGCATCACTACTGCAACGCCCAGCGTGACCAGACCAATCTTACCAAACACGTTGGTATAGACGGGCAACGTCTCAAGCGGATCGGTAATGTTGTCCGGCACCGCGGTAAATGTTGCCACATAGCCGCCCAGCAAGAACGCGGCAGCCTGCGTCAGGAACCACATCCCGAGAATAAAGCCCATCAAATGCTGCGGCACCAGGGCAGCAATCATCGCCAGGCCAAGGGCGCTAATAAACAGTTCACCTAAGCTCTGGAATAAGTACACCAGCACGATAAACCATGGCGATGTCAGCCCTTGTGCATCCGCAAACCACATTCCCGCAGCTGCCGCCGTCAAAAAGCCCAGTGAGCACATAAACATGCCGAGAGTAAATTTCATCGGCATCGAGAGGTCTTTGCCTTTGTTACCCAGATGCGTGTAAATGCCTGCCAGTATTGGGCTGGCGAGTACCACCCAGAACGGGTTAAGCGCCTGGAAGCTGACCGGGTTGATGGAAAAACCGAGAATTTCATGATGCACGTTGTTGATGGCAAAGAAGTTCAGCGATGTTGGCATCTGGGCGTAGAGAATGTAAAACACCACCGCTTCGAGCATCAGGACAAAGGCGACAAACATTTTATTGCGCCCGGTTTTATCCAGCTTGAATGCCTGACGAAAGAAGATGATGGTGACGACGATGGAGAGAACAATCAGCACCAGATTGGCGACTTCTACGTTGTGCATCAGCCATGCGCATACGAAGATCATCACCACGCTGCCAAGTAACACGTACAACAGTTTGCTGAAGCTCATTGGCCGGAAGTCGGGTTCAGAACCAATGTCTTTCACCATTCCACGACAGGCGATGTAAACCAGTAATGCGATAATTAACCCCGCCCCGCACAGGTTGTAGGTGACTGAATAACCGAATCTATCAGCGATCACAGGGGCCAGCGATAACGCTATCAACGAGCCGATGTTGATCGACATATAGAACAGGGTGAATGCGCCATCAAGCCGCGGATCTTTCGGCGGATAGCACTTCGAAAGCAAGCTGGCTGGGTTAGCTTTAAACAGGCCGTTACCGACAGCGATAGTCCCCAGGGCGATGAAAATCAGGTCAGGCTTAAGTAGCGACATGCCGGTCATGAAGTAGCCAATCGCCAGCACAAGTGCTCCAAGAACAATGGTGCGTTTGGTCCCCAGCAGGTGGTCGCCGACATAGCCGCCAATGGAAATGAGGCCATAGACCAGCGCAGCAAAAGCACCAAAAGTGACAAAAGCCTGCTCTTGCGAGAATCCAAGCTGTTTAACGAAGAAAACCGCCAGTACGCCCTGCACGCCGTAGTAGCCGAATCGCTCCCATAACTCGACAAAAAAGATCATGAAAAATGGGCGAGGTTGCTGCAGCATCCCCATGGGTGTTGTTGTATTCATATTTATTAACCTTCCAATACCATCCTGAAAAGTATGAACGCGTAAGGGATAACGCGCGAAAAAGTTTACATCTGTCAGAGATTCTTAATATTGATGCGGTGAATAGATTAATACACTATTACAACAGAAAATAACCAGATGATCACACTAATGATGGAAAATATGATGGTGTTAAATGTTGTATTGGCTGGGGATTTTGATTGCGTACGCAGACCGTAGGCCAGATAAGGTGTTTACGCTGATCAGGTAACAAGGCGCGCCAAAAAGCAAAACGCCCGCATATGCGGGCGTTCAGGAACACGTCGTAGAGGGAAGATTATTCTTCTTCGTCGCGCAGCGGAACAATCAGCATATCAACGTGAACGGTGTTGATCAGCTGACGTGCGGAAGACATCAGTTTGCTCCAGAAGTCCTGGTGGTGACCACAAACCACCAAATCCATATCGTATTTCTTGATTGCATCGACCAGAACCTGGCCCAGGTCGCCGCTGCCGCTCAGGGTTTCAGTGATTGGGTAGCCTGCATTAGTGGAAAGCTCGGTCAGTGCATGATGTGTCTCTTCAGAGATGCGTTTCTGCATATCACCCAGATTCACATCAATAAGCCCGGTGTATAGGTCAGAGTAGTTTACATCTACGTGGATCAGAGAAACTTTCGCATTGTAGGGGCGAGCCATAGAGACTGCTTTCTCTACCAGAACTTTGCTTTCCGGGGAGAGGTCGACCGCGATGAGAATGTGTTTATAAGCCATAGTGTTACTCCTTCCATAAAGTTGTCGATGACTGGCCAGCTAGCGTTTCTTGTGCCGTTACGTCACCCGCGTCCTGCGAACTACGTGCGCGGGGCTAACCCAGCCGTAAAGATTCAGTGTTAAGACCATCCTTACCTTATAGCGACCCGGATGATCCGTCAATCCGCCTTGCTTACTCGTTAGATAAACAAATTTTCGACATGAATATATTGATAGTGGTTAACCTTCTGGAAAAAAAACAACCTGATCTCCTACACTATCTATAGAGCCGCTCGTATGTTGGTCACCACAAAAGCGGTTTCTCCAGGACCTGGTGTTAACTGATTGGCAGCGTATCGGGAGCGGTAGCCCCGGGGTGGAACTCCGCGGGCAGGTCGCCGGGGAGGAGGTATGATAAGCACCGTCGCATTATTTTGGGCTTTATGTGTCGTTTGCATTGTTAACATGGCGCGCTATTTCTCATCACTACGCGCGTTGTTAGTGGTACTGCGTAACTGCGATCCATTGCTCTATCAATATGTTGATGGAGGGGGCTTTTTTACCTCACATGGCCAACCCAACAAACAGGTGCGTCTCGTTTGGTATATCTATGCCCAACGTTATCGCGATCATCACGATGATGAATTTATTCGCCGCTGTGAGCGGGTGCGTCGGCAGTTTATTCTGACCAGCGCATTGTGTGGTCTGGTGGTGGTCAGCCTGATTGCATTGATGATTTGGCATTAAGCACTTCAGCAATAATAACGCATAAAAAAAGCGGGCCAGTAAACTGACCCGCTCGAGACTGATTACAAACGCAAAATTGCCTGATGCGCTACGCTTATCAGGCCTACATAATCTCTGCAATCTATTGAATTTGCATGTTTTTGTAGGCCGGATAAGGCGTTCACGCCGCATCCGGCATGAACAAAGCGCACTATGTCACAATCTGAAGCGGGCCAGCTGACCCGCTCGTTTTGGTGCGTACGATTACAGGAACTGCAAGGAGAGCCAGTACAGCCCGCCGGAAAGCAGTACCGCAGCCGGAAGGGTAAACACCCAGGCCATCAGAATGCTGGTCACGGTTTTACGCTGTAAGCCGCCACCATCTACCACCATCGTCCCCGCGACAGAAGAGGAGAGTACGTGAGTAGTGGAAACCGGCATCCCGGTATAACTCGCCAGGCCGATAGACACTGCCGCCGTCATCTGGGCAGACATCCCCTGAGCGTAGGTCATGCCTTTCTTACCGATTTTCTCACCGATAGTCGTTGCCACACGGCGCCAGCCAATCATCGTACCGATACCTAACGCCAGCGCGACCGCCATGATGATCCACACCGGTGCATACTCGATGGTGCTAAGCATGTCGGACTTCAGTTTCTTCAACAGGCGCTGATCGTCAGCACTCACGCCAGGCATCTTCACCACTTTGTCGATAGTGTCAGAAACGCACAGCATAATGCGGCGCATCTGGCTACGTTGATCAAGCGACAGCTTGTCGTAGCTTTCCACATCGGTGGTCAACATACCTTTCAGGCGGTTGAGCGCGTTAATGGTATTCGACGGATGGCAGTGGAACTCCGCAGGTTGCGTTGCGCCAGCTTCCGGAGCCGGTACTAACTGATCAGCACCGGTAGCCTGTTTGAGCAGCGCAGGATGCTGCTCAAAGTAAGCTTCGACGTTGTTGATGGCATCACGGGTACGGGTGATTTCGTAGCCAGTGGCATTCATGTTCACCACGAAGCCTGCTGGCGCGACGCCAATCAATACCAACATAACCAGACCAATGCCTTTCTGACCATCGTTCGCGCCGTGCGAAAACGCCACGCCGATAGCGGAAAGGATCAGCGCAATACGCGTCCAGAACGGCGGCTTTTTCTTGCCGTCTTTCTTTTCACGCTCCGCTGGGGTCAGGTGGATACGGGCGCGTTTCTTGGTGCCGCTCCAGTAGCGACGCAGCAAGAAAATCAGACCGCCAGCAAACACCAGGCCGACAATAGGGGAAACGATCAGAGAACCGAAAATACTTAATACTTTCGGGATATTGAGTGCATCCACCACTGACGTCCCGGTCATCAACGCATTGGTTAAACCAATCCCGATGATCGCGCCAATCAGCGTATGAGAGCTGGATGCAGGTAAACCAAAGTACCAGGTACCCAGGTTCCAGATAATCGCCGCCAGCAACATAGAGAACACCATGGCAAGGCCATGAGACGATCCCATATTAAGCAGCAGATCCGTCGGCAGCATATGCACAATGGCATAGGCAACACTCAGACCACCCAGCAAAACACCCAAAAAGTTGAATACCGCCGCCATAACCACGGCGAGCTGAGAACGCATCGCGCGGGTATAGATAACGGTTGCCACGGCGTTGGCTGTGTCATGGAAACCATTGATGGCTTCGTAGAACAGCACAAAAGCCAGTGCAAGCAATAATAACAGCCCGGTATGCAAATCCAGGCCAGCAAACAAATGTAGCATAGGACGTTACGCCATTTTGAGGACATGAACGCGGCGCATTATCAGTGACTTTCGCGGCGCGGGCAAAGTGAAATATAGACTTTTTTTGATTTGCCCCCTGTATGGATTTCACTCAAAAAATAATTATCTTATATAATTCAGGCAAATACTTCCTTTTAGTAATATTGATGCTGGTGCGACCACTGAGGAATCTTTACAATTCACGCCCGTTTTTTCTAAGAGGAGCGCAACGTGGAAAGGTTTGATGCCATTATTATAGGCGCTGGTGCGGCGGGTATGTTCTGTTCTGCGCTGGCAGGTCAGGCAGGACGCCGGGTTCTGCTGATCGATAATGGTAAAAAACCAGGGCGCAAAATCCTTATGTCTGGCGGTGGGCGCTGCAACTTTACCAACCTTTATGTCGAACCAGGCGCTTATCTGAGCCAGAATCCGCATTTTTGTAAGTCTGCACTCGCACGTTTTACCCAGTGGGATTTCATTGATCTGGTCAATAAACACGGCATCGCCTGGCACGAGAAAACGTTAGGGCAACTCTTCTGCGATGACTCCGCGCAGCAGATTGTCGACATGCTGGTGGATGAGTGCGAGAAGGGCAATGTGACCTTCAGATTGCGTAGCGAAGTGCTGAGTGTGGCGAAGGATGAAACAGGCTTCACGCTTGATCTGAACGGCATGACTGTCGGTTGCGAAAAGCTGGTCATCGCGACTGGTGGGCTGTCAATGCCGGGGCTGGGCGCGTCGCCGTTTGGTTATAAGATTGCCGAACAATTTGGCCTCAACGTGCTGCCGACCCGCGCGGGTCTGGTGCCATTCACTCTGCATAAACCGTTGCTCGAAGAGTTACAGGTGCTGGCGGGCGTGGCGGTGCCTTCCGTGATTACCGCTGAAAACGGCACCGTTTTCCGTGAGAACTTACTCTTCACCCACCGCGGCTTGTCTGGACCGGCGGTGTTGCAGATTTCAAGCTACTGGCAACCGGGGGAATTTGTCAGCATCAATCTGCTACCGGATGTGGACCTCGAAACCTTCCTGAATGAGCAGCGTAACGCACATCCGAATCAAAGCCTGAAAAACACACTGGCGGTTCATCTACCGAAGCGGTTGGTTGAACGCTTACAGCAACTCGGGCAAATCCCGGATGTTTCGCTAAAACAGCTCAACGTGCGTGACCAACAGGCACTGATTAGCACATTGACCGACTGGCGCGTACAACCCAACGGCACTGAAGGCTATCGCACTGCCGAAGTGACGCTCGGCGGCGTGGACACCAACGAACTCTCTTCACGGACGATGGAAGCGCGCAAAGTGCCTGGGCTGTACTTCATCGGCGAAGTGATGGACGTCACCGGCTGGCTGGGGGGCTATAACTTCCAGTGGGCGTGGTCGAGTGCGTGGGCTTGTGCGCAGGATTTGATTGCAGCAAAGTCGTCCTGACCTATTTCCTAAAGATGAAAATTATTAGAGTCGCATTAAAAATGAGCTAATTTTGATAGTGGTTATCTTGTGATTATTTTCTAATGAGCCCGTGAACTGAAACCCTCCATGCTTAATATAAGGTGGATGGAAAGGTGATTGAAAACTCACCCAGTGGCCAGATCTTTATGAAATATGAACAGGTTGAAAAAAACAGTAACTTTGCTGTTTTTTATACTTAACCACTATGCATTAATGCTGCGTTATTTCATGATGCCTAAGAAAAACCAGCGTTACGCAAATGGTCAACGCTGGTTTTATCCGGTACGTTGCAATTATTTTTTAGCAGAACCCGCTTCTAATATTGAAACGATTGAGAACAACGTAAAGCATACCGCTCCCAAACCGACCAGAACTCGCGAAGGAATAAAATATCCCATGTCGGTCTGCGCCATTTCCGCAAGAAACGATGCCAGGAAAAGGCAAAACAGGCAGGTGAAGACGGGAATCATCGGTATTCTGTTGGCTAACGAACAGGTACGTCTCCATACCAGTGCCAGTAGCCAGACTTTTGAGAATATGCTGTAACAGATCATTCCGAGGCAAATAAGAATAATGCCGGGAGCCAGTCGGGCGCTTGCATCGGAACTGACTAAGACGTATATCCCCTGCAGTACCGTGATTGAGCCGAGAAAAATAACCCAATAACACCACAGCCAGTGTTCTTTAGTTGAAAACGTATTACGTGTTTGATGGACAATTGTGGCAACAAGGCCAATTAGACAGGCACAGATTGCGGTTAACCCAAGCAATACGTGACCCGCGACATAATGCGGAGTTATGTCAGCACTACGTAACAGCGTAATAGACCAAATGAAACCGAGCAGGGTGAGTAAAACGGGAACGGCAATGAGGCAGTTACCGATTAATGAAGAATAAGCCTGTACCGGTGTTCCGTCGCTCTTGCTCCCCGCTGCATTTTTGGGAATGAGCAGAAAGTGACCGGATGACGCTGCCACCGTCGATACACAGGCGGCAATCATACCAACGCCGAAAATAACATGGCCGGCGACAAACTCGTCTGCCATCACATCATTGCCTGCTAACAGTGCCCAACCCCATATCATGGTGATAATTGACCCCGCATAGCCAATAATGGGGAACAATGTATTGTAAAACGTATTAACGCCGCGCGTGAGCTGCGAAATGATAATAAATGCGGTAGTGAATAATGCCAGGCATATGGCCGCCAGAGAAATCAGCACATGACCCGCGACGAAATACTCGCTTTGCCCTGAACTTTCCAGCACAAAGCCACCTAACGCGATACAAATTAAGCCCATAATCAAAGGGATTAATTTGAAAAGCCACCCGATATATATGTTCACTTTAAACTCCTCAGGTATCCCTGCTAATATTGAAATATGCATTAATGATAATTTCATCCTGTTAATATAATGACGAGATATCATTAAAGACAAATGCATAGCATAACTATAGCGGGGTTTACTTTGCAGAGCGCTACTTTTCAGCGTTCAAAAGGCCATGATAAATAAAAATTTATCCTAAGATTAATTCTTATGCTGTTGTTTTTTACAATTATCTTCCAGGGAGGGATTATTCTTCATTATTTGGTAAAAGACCGGATAGTCTCGGTGCTTAAAATCAGCGAACATATAAGTATTATTATTTTATATCGTCGTAAATCTGTTTTTCAGACAAGTATCATTTATTTTGTTACAAACAATTCAAAAATATCACAGGTTATTTATGAAAGCAATTGACAATCAGATTAGAAACATCTCTTCAAGCCATCAAGATAAGCATTCAGATAAAGTTAACAGTCATCAACACCATGGCAAGGTTGATAAAACACATCGTGCAAAGATAGTTGAATTTGATAAACTGGATAATGATTCGCAAATAGATAACGATTTTGGCCTGCATATCATCTATTTCCTGCAACATGGTCACTGGAAGGTAAATGATCGTAGTCACCAGATGGAGAAAGTATGGTTTTATAATAGTGAACCTTCTATAGATATTCAAGAATATAATAGATTCGCCGACAATACTACTGATACGTTTATCTTTACAATTATACCAGACAATAACCATGTGTTAAAATTATCGTCTCCCATTACCGTTACTGTTGAGTGTAAGGGCGGTTATTATTTTATTAATTCCTCTGGAGATAAATCAGATATAATTTATAAAGTTGATGGGCTTTCTATCATAGCGAGAAATTTCTTTACTCTTCTTAGTGGTAATTTCAAACCTGACTGGCGTTGGGATGTCTCTAAAGAGACGTTTACTAAGGAAAAGTTTGATAGCTATGTTAAATCTGTGTTTTCAAAAATAGACTTCTATAAACAGTGTGGTGTGATTAACCCACAAAATGCCAACACGGCTTATTTTGGCGATACAGATGGAAGAGTAGGCGCTGTACTTTATGCATTGCTCGTTTCAGGGCATATAGGCATCAGGGAAAAGGGTTGGAGTTTATTATGTGAATTATTAAAACACGAAGAGATGGCTTCATCTGCATACAAACATAAAAATAATAAAGTGCTCTACGATTTATTAAATACGAGAGACATGATCTTGAATGAGTTGCATCAACATGTTTTTTTAAAGGACGATGCGATAACCCCTTGTATCTTCCTTGGGGATCATACAGGCGATAGATTTAGTACTATTTTTGGTGATAAATATATCCTTACTTTGCTAAATTCTATGCGAAATATGGAGGGTAATAAAGATAGCCGTATTAATAAAAATGTCGTCGTTCTGGCTGGAAATCATGAAATCAATTTTAATGGTAACTATACTGCACGACTAGCAAATCATAAACTCTCTGCCGGTGATACGTATAACTTAATTAAAACGCTCGATGTTTGTAATTATGACTCAGAAAGGCAAGTTTTAACCAGTCATCACGGAATAATAAGAGATGAAGAAAAAAATGTTATTGTCTCGGTGCTTTGCAGGTTCCATTTAATCAGATGAAAAATCCTACTGATCCTGAGGAATTAGCCAATATTTTTAATAAAAAACATAAAGAACACATGGATGATCCTCTATTCCATCTAATCCGAAGCAATACTTTGAAACCCACACCTGTATATGCTAATTATTTTGATAACACTACTGATTTCAGACCAGCACGTGAACGTATCTTCATATGTGGGGAGACACTCAAAGGTGAAGACCCCAGCAAATACATTAGACAAAAATATGGGCATCATGGGCCCGGGGTAGATCATAATCAACAATTTGATAATGGTATTATGGGGCTAAATTCCCTGAAGGAAGCACGTGATAAAAATAATAAAATAATTTATTCCTCAGGGCTTAGTTGTTTTCAACCACATTAAAACTCCATGAATACGGTGGTATGTCTTTTTAATCCTGCCAGTATTTCATAGGTTTTCTTAATCGATTGTAGAGGCATGTTCTGATGACGCCTCTACAATCTTTAGGGACTTTCTCTGCTATGAGATAAGAAATTTCATATTATGCTTTGAGGCTGAATGATTTGTGCAAAATATAATTATTTTCCCATCGAACATGAGGTGTATGTCATAAGATAAAATGTTAACTATGTATTCCTCGCGGTAAATAATATGAGGTAAAATATGAAAATTGGAACTGTGGCAGGCACTAACGACAGTACAACGACAATCGCAACAAATGATATGGTGCAAGAGCATGTTACCAACTTCACTAAAGAACTGTTTGGGTATATTGCAAATGGTATAGGTGATGATATATCAAGTATTGCCAGGACAATGCTCGGTGAGGTTGTGGAAAAAATAGATGATTGGCAAATAGAACGGTTCCAACAATCTATTCAAGATGACAAAATTTCATTTACCATACAAACGGATCATTCAGAAAAATATAGTATGCTATCGGGCATGCGTGCTCATATTCTACGTAGGAATAATAATTATCAGTTTATTGTGACAATTAATAGCAAAAATTACGGTTGCTCTCTTGATAATACCGATGTTAATTGGTGCAGTATTGTTTATTTACTTAATAATATGACAGTAAATGATAATGCTAATGATGTTGCAGTTACTGAGTCGTACAAACCCATCTGGAACTGGAAAATATCGCAATATAATGTATCTGATATTAAATTCGAAACAATGATAAAACCCCAGTTCGCTGACAGAATCTATTTCTCCAATTGTTTACCCGTTGATCCCACAAGTACCAGACCAACCTATTTTGGTGATACCGATGGCTCAGTCGGTGCAGTTTTGTTCGCGCTTTTCGCAACGGGACATTTGGGAATCATGGCTGAAGGAGAAAATTTCCTTAGCCAGTTGCTTAATATAGAAGATGAAGTTCTCAACGTATTGCTAAGGGAGAACTTTAATGAGCAACTTAACACTAATGTTAATACAATAATCAGTATCCTGAACAGAAGAGACATTATTTTAGAAAGTCTTCAGCCTTATTTAGTTATTAATAAAGACGCTGTGACGCCATGTACGTTTCTGGGCGACCAAACCGGCGATCGATTTAGCAATATCTGTGGTGATCAATTTATCATCGATTTGTTAAAACGCATAATGAGTATCAATGAAAATGTTCATGTATTAGCTGGAAATCATGAAACGAATTGCAATGGTAACTATATGCAGAACTTCACGCGTATGAAACCACTCGATGAGGATACCTACTCTGGGATAAAAGATTATCCTGTATGTTTAGATCGGAAGAGCGTCGTGTAGGGAAAGAGTGTAGATCT
>ERZ809706.427-NODE-427-length-11837-cov-35.6466_pt1 | contig 11837 bp, 5 predicted proteins | sample MGYA00520257_ERZ809706 | MGnify/ENA primary metagenome ERZ809706 (study PRJEB31588, sample SAMN03401203) | human gut metagenome | study: EMG produced TPA metagenomics assembly of the PRJNA231909 data set (A prospective, longitudinal analysis of the...
TTTTAAAATTATGGTGCAAAGGTAAGAACTTTTACGATAAAGGGCAAGGTATAAATGCGGAGCCGCTTACCCAGGGGCGTGGTAACAGGTGGCAATAAGGTGACAATAAAAACACCCCTTATTGCCACGCGTTATTCGCTTATAATCAGATTGTTAAGTCTAAGTGTGATATTAGTGGCATTAGATTTGAGAAAAAAAACTTCTGCAGAAGTCTTTCACCACAAGAAAACAAGTTAGAAATAGCATAAAGAGGATTGACTAATCAGTTATTTGTAAAAAGTCAGAGGCTTCAGCTGGCTTGAAGATTCGATTGCGCTGGCTTGAAGATATGACTTCGTTGTCTCGAAGATTCGAATTCGTAAGCAGAATGAGACGGATTTGTTTGCTGAATGAAGTGGCTGAGTTTGCAGAATGAAGTGGCTGAATTAACTGACTGAAGTAGCGAAAAAAAGGCATGTCATCGCACTTATGATACACTCTTCCTTATGTACTCACGCTGCAAAGATACGCTTTTCTTTCATAACTTCCAAGAAATTAACAAAAAAAGTTTTTCTGAGTGGTGGGGGAGAGGGAGAGAAACAAAAAAGTGCAACGCTCGGTGTAGGCATTGCACTTTTATATGATTGATAATAGGATTACTTCCACTTAGAAGCACCTGCTTCACTGTCAAGATTTGCGTTGAACTTGAATTCACCATTTACTGGATTTGTCCAAAGATCTGTCTCTGAACCCTTGAAGTCGATGAGACCTTCTATGCCGTATGTTTTAGCGTCTGCACCGATTGGTGTGTAAGCAAAGTTAGTCTTGTATGAACCTGCAACAGAAAGCACTGTGCTTGCACCATTCAGAAGAACACTTCCCTTAGCGCCTGGTGTGTAAAGCTGAAGTTTTGCTCCTGCACTTCCGTCTGTAGCCATAGAAGGACCAAAGATGCTGTTGGTGATGTTCAAGTTTGCTGCATTTGTAGCAAAACGGAACAATGGTGTGTTAGCATTTGCTGTAGTCTCCATTGGAGCATAGCAGAATGTACAGTTGTTTACATTTACAGTAGGAGCCTGGGCAGTCTTACGTAAGTCGCAAAGCATAATAATGTTTGTAATAGTACAATCATCGAATGTTACGTTGCGGAAATCTCCACCCTTATCTGCGATGGTTACAACGCCCTGATCACCGACACCATCAATTGTACAACCCTTGAAGGTAATGTTCAGGAAGTTGTCGCTGTTCTTCTGACCTCTTACTACACCACGGAAACCGCGGATGTAGCAATCGTTGAAGATGAGTTCACTGATGGTAGAGCCAGTACCGCTGACATTGATAACCTGACGGCCACCGAAGCCCTTGTCTGTACCTGCGAGGAACGCATCCTTATCAGCTTGCTTATCGCTAATCATATCGATGCTTTCGAACTTCACCTTATCGATATTAACACCCTTCTTGACGTTCATACCGCCGGAGAAGGTGAACTGAGCGTTACCGCCCAATGTCATACCGGTAATGAAGGTTACATTGCGGTCGAGATTGATAGCGTTGCTAATCTTGTATTCCTGTTCACCACGGAGGATGACAGTCATACCGTCTTTAACCATATTCCAGAACTCAGCAGTCTTCAATGTATCCTTAGCTTCCTTAGCATCCCAGTTGCGGGTATCCAGCCACATGCCTTCTCCATACTCCTCGTCGAAGTTGACGCTAGCCTTGGTTGTAGCTGTTGTTTTACCTGCATAGGTAGTATTATTGAAGTCAGAAGAACTGTCGTATGTCTTGAATGTGTATGATGTTTCTGGCTGCAAGCCGTAAATATCTACATATCCCTGAGCATAGTCCGCATCGCTTACTTTAACTGAGATAGTATCATGGTTTTCTGCGTCTTCAGCAGGGCAAGCCATTACATACTTGATTTTCTGACCACCTTCAGCCCAGGATACACGAGCAGCGTTATCAATAGCCTTGGCACCAGAAACCTTTGTTGGGTAGTTGATGCTCTGAGCCTTTACCTGATAATACTCAGATTCCTTGTTGTTGCCAATACACTTGATTCTTACACCATACTTCTCGTCCCATCCTAAGTCATCGAAAGTATAGGTATCATCCTCTGTTGTGGCTTTCTTGATTACTTTCAGGTGATTTGTGCCATCCTCATCTGTAGATGTCACAAGACCCAATTCCAACTCATAACTGGTGGCACCCTGGATTTTATCCCATTCTACCTTCAAGTTATTTGAGTTGACCGTTGCGCTTGCAATTGGACGGAACAAACGAGGTGCATCGCCCAAGTTGTCATCGTCGCTACAGCTTACCATTGTGGTACCAATTGTAGCAGCGAAAAGCATAGACAATATATATTTATTGTATTTCATAATTACTTACTTTTATTTGTTATGGACTACATAACTCGATTTACTTGTTGCGAATAGCATAACCTTCGTTAGACAATACACCGTTTGAAGAAGCAATGTTGTCCTTAGGGATAGGCAAGATATATGGAGTTACCTTTTTGCGGAGAGGCTCCATGTCTTCTGCACCTGTTGTCACAACTCCGTCTGTCAGACCAAACCATGAGTATAAGAAAGCCTCATTCATGACACCCTTCTTGATAGTGTTGCCATCTGCGTCGGTTCCATACTTTGTGTTTGTTGTTGGATCAGTATCACTGACTGACATGTATGTATCCAAGAACTTGATGTATTTCAAACCGTCGAAAGAAGCTCCCGCAGTCTTGATGTCATCATCTGCAAGTGTTGTAGCCTCTTTGTATGGGCTTGCGCTGTTATCACGATAAGTGAAATAGTTGTTCTCGAACTGAATCTCGCCATTTACATAGTTGTAGTAGAGGCGTGGTGCGATGCCCATATCAACAATTTCTTTAGTCTGGTCGTAGATGAATTCTCCATTCTCCAGACGGAGCTGGTTATAGTTCATAGTTACGTCACGAACCCACTCCAAAGTATTAACGATGGCATCTGAGTAGTAGTTCCAACGAACGAGGTCGAACTTACGGATGCACTCGCCACCAAACTCCCAAGCACGTTCGTTGATGATAGCTTTCTTGAAAGAGTCGTGATCGTTGAGATTATCAACATATTCATTCACCATCTCGTTCTTGTTGGTTGCATTTGCAAAGGCACGGTTACGAACTCGCTTCAACATCTCCTTTGCCTCAGCAGTAGGTCCATTGTTGATTTCGTTATCAGCTTCAGCGAGGAGTAACAATACGTCAGCATATCGTAGGATAGGGAAGTTGATACCTGTACCCTTAGACTCAACGTTGTTGACACTCAAATCCATGCGGCACCATTTAGCTGGCTGGATGTTGACGCCATCCACTACTGCCTGCTTGTTGTCGTACAACCAACGGTAGTTAGCACATGTAGCCTTCAGACGCTGGTCTTGTGCATTGAATGAGCATGCATAGCTTGGAGTCAGGTTGGTATAAGTTGTACCAGCACCCTTAGAACTTGAAACTACGCTCAAGCCAAGACACCAACCGATGTCACCACCTGAGTTTGGAACATAACCCATCTCGAACAATACATCACCATTAGCTGGGTTGCAGCCGTTGATTTCATTATCAAAAATCTGCTTGAAGTTGTTGTTGAGCTGACGGTCCTTCAAGGAAATCAACTTCTTGGCATAAGCCTTAGCAACCTTGTAGTAATCGTCTGCAGAAGTAGCTGTAGCCTCGTTACCATTTTCATCAACATAATGTACAGTATATTCATCGCCTGTACCTGTGCTGCGGGCCATTGTACCATCAGCCTGCATAGAGTAACCGGCACGGAACATAGCCAACTTGGTGATGAAACCGAGAGCGAATTCACGGTTCATGCGCTCTACTGTAGCTTTGCTGCTCCACTGCATCTCACCCTCGTTGTTGATGAGGTCTTGAATCAAGTGGGTATAGATGATGTTCTTATCTGTACGTGGATCATTGTGCATATCGTCCTTTGATGTAGGAGTTGTAGCAAATGGCACGTCACCCCAGAAGTTACACATCAGGAAATACCAGTATGCACGAAGACAAATAGCCTCACCATGAAGTTGCTTCATATCTGCATCTCCATTCTTATATGCATCGCTTGCCTCAATTCCCTGAATACACTGGTTGGCGAAATCAATGGCTTTCTGGGTGTTGTTCCAGCAGTTCTTGATATCACCGAAGTATGATGGGTTAAGGGCCCAGATACCGCGACGTGTTGTCTCTGTAGCTTGAGCCTTCTTTACGTAACCGATCTCTACGTCAGTATTCTGCATCCAGTTTGTACCCATACGTGATGTATAAGTGTCCTCGCAGAAGTAGGCATATACGTGGTCTACCATCTTGCGGGCATCAGTTGCGTTTGAACACAGGTAGTTCAAATTGTCTGTAGACAAAGTCTCTGTGTCCAATAAGTCACTACAAGAGTTAAAACTTGCTCCTGCAATGAACATTGATATATATAGAAATATACGTTTCATAATTTGTATCTTGTTTTCTATTAGAATGAAATGTTTACACCTGCTGTCCAAGAGAATGACTTAGGATATGATGAGAAGTCGGCACCTGGAGTCAAACCGCTGGTCTTGCTGCCACGGATTGATGAGTTAACCTCTGGGTCATAACCTGAGTAGTTGGTCAAGCAGAACAAGTTTGTCAATGTGCAGTACATGCGCAGTGAGTTGCAAGCGAACTTCTTGGTCCACTCCTTAGGGAATGTGAAACCTACTGTCAAGTTCTGCAAACGGAGGAATGAACCATCCTCAACAGCCCATGATGACGGTACAGGGTTGTTATCTGACAAAGTTGCTGCGCTCCAAATAGAAGCATTTGCATTCATATTCTTCAATGTCTCGTAATCTGTTACGATTTCACCTGTAGCCTGATCCATGTAAGTCCATGCCTTACCGCCCAAAGTTACAGGAGTCATTTCCTGACGGAGACTTGCGTATGTATTACGGTATGACTGTGATGTAACCATCTTGTCGAGGTTGTAAACGTCATTACCTACTACGAAGTTGAAGTTGGCAGTCAGGTCAAACCACTTGTATGTGGCGTTGAGGCCGAAACCACCCTGGAATTTAGGCTGAGTCTTACCGATGATGGTGCGGTCTGACTCTGAAATCTTCTTGTCACCATCAAGGTCTCTTACCTTCATTGCACCTGGACGGAGACCTGCCTTAGAACCTGCAGTAATGAATGAACCATCTACTACACCTTCCTTCAGGATATAGTTACCGCTCTTGTCAAATACGAACTGAGTCTTGCCGTTCTCATCGATTGTGGTCTGGAAGTCGTCAACAGTATAGAAACCGTCGCAAACGAAACCATATACCAATCCGAGAGGCTGACCTACAACAACTCGGTAGTCGTCGTAACCGCGCATGTCGGTAGAGAAGGCACCAGAGTTGTAAGACTGGTAAGTCTGACCACCAGCCAACTTGTCAACCTTGTTCTTATTGAAACCAACGTTGAAGTTGAAGTTCAAAGAGTAATCCTTCTTGCGGAGGATAGCTGCATTCAAGTTCAACTCAACACCACGGTTAGATGTCTGACCGATGTTCTGCTGCATAGAAGTATAGCCGATTGCTGTTACAGGAGCATCGAGGAGCAGGTCCTTTGTGGTGTTCCAGTAGTAATCCAAGCTACCTGAGATGCGCTCATCGAAGAAACCAAAGTCCAAACCAACGTTACGTGTAATGGTGGTTTCCCACTTCAATTCTGGGTTAGCCAACTGAGAATTGTTCAATGTATAGTGAGGGTTTTGCTGGTTACCTGCACCATAATATTTTCCGCTACCATAAGCCTTGTAAGTTGTCTCATACATGGAAGAGCTGATACGGTTGTTACCGGCTGTTCCATAAGAGAAACGGAGTTTCAGGTTAGACAACCAGTCCTTTGTATTTATCATCCAAGGCTCCTCTGCGATACGCCAACCCAATGCGGCAGCAGGGAAGTAGCCCCAACGGTTGTCCTTCACGAACTTAGAAGAACCATCGGCACGCATAGTGAATGTCAGCAAATAGCGGTCTGCATAAGAGTAGTTCAAACGGCCGAAGAAAGAAAGAGTACGATCTTCCTGACCCAATGAAGAGTTGATGGTACGGGAACCTGTTGCACCTGAGTTTGAAGCAAGACTTGCAAACATCTTCTCTGGAGCAATATCCTTCTGGAAGTATTTAGCGATAACACTGAGGCTCTCATTGTTTGTTGCTACATACTCCTGGCCAATCATGGCGTTCAGATTGTGTACCTTGTTAAATGTCTTGTTGTAAGTCAAGGTATGGGTCAAACGGAGCTTCCAAGTATCTTTCTTGGTCCATTCACCCATAGGAAGGCTACCGCCATCCTTTACAGCCTTGTCACTCAAAGCAGCATAATAATCTTTCTGCTGGAAGAAGGTGTAGTCGTAACCAGCCTCTGCACGATATGTAAAGTTCTTGAGGAAATTCCATGTAATGGCACCATTATAGTTGTAACGGCGTTCATTCTTTCTTCTCCAGTAGTCATTTACCTTATCCTGCAAACTGCGGGTAATAGAGATGTACTCATCATACTCATCGTCTGGAAGAGTTGAAGGATCGATGTCGAGCTGATCGTAGAGACCATTAACAGGCCCCTTGGTAATTGCCTCATAAGAACGGATCTTGTAAGTACCACCACCTGTACCAACACCCTTGGTTGTAACATCAGCCAGACGCATACCGAAGTCGAGCTTCAAGTTCTTGCAAATCTCATGATTCAACTTGAAGTTTACATTGAAACGGTCGTAACCGTTGGTCTTCATCAAACTGTTGTCGTTGGTGTAAGTACCGCTGAGGTTGAACTTAGTCTTTTCAGAACCACCGCTAACACTTACGTTGTGAGACTGTGACAGGTCGTGATTGCCGAACATCTCGTTCTGCCAGTCATGCCCCTGCTGATACTGATACAAGTCGAGGTCTCCGAAAGAACCGAAACGCTTTTCGAAGCTACTGATATCAGATGTACCGCGGAGAGCAGCACGCTCATAGTTGTACATAACGTACTGATAAGGAGTCATGGTGTCAAGAGTCTTAGCGATGCTCTTGCCCTGAACGTAGCCATTGTAAGAAACAACTGTCTTACCAGACTTAGCGCCCTTGGTAGTAACCAGGATTACACCATTTGCACCCTGAGAACCATAGATAGCTGTAGAAGCAGCATCCTTCAATACGGTAATGTCCTCAATGTCAGAAGGAGCAATGTCACCGATGCTGGATACAGGGAATCCGTCTACGATGTAGAGAGGAGAGTTGTCGCCAGTGATAGAACCACCACCACGTACCTTGATGATCATTTCTGCATCAGGTGAACCGTCGGTAGTTGTAATCTGCACACCAGGCAACTTACCTGTCAAAGCTTCTGCTGCATTTGTAACAGGAACCTTGGTCAGGTCTTCACCCTTTACGGTAGCAACGGCACCAGTCAGATCCTTCTTTTTAACTGTACCGTAACCGATGACAACGACATCGTTGAGGGAGTTAGCTTCGTCCTCGAGCTTTACTGAAATGGTTGTTTTACCTGCAACATTAATTTCCTTTGCTTTCATACCAATGTATGAAATCTTCAGTTTCTTACTGCTGCCTTTCAAATTAACGGTGAAGTTACCATCAATATCAGTGATACCACCATTACCTGCTTGACCAACCTCCATGACAGATGCGCCGATGATTGGCTCGCCCGTATTGTCAGTAACAACGCCTTTTACTGTTTGTGCAGATACACTTGTTACTACGAACATCAGTGCGCCTGCCAAAGCAATTTTCTTTTTTCTAAAATTACCAGACATACACTTTAGGTTTAGATAAAACTTATTCTAAATTACTAATATTCTAATGTTTTTTATTTAATGTTTTTAAGTAGAATTCCAGTTCTGAGCAGATGCTTGCTGAAGGCTGTTCCTCTTGGTTCCCGAAGGCTCCGGTGGGGGCAACCTGGATGCGTAGCGATTGCTAAGTCTTGGTTTTCTTGTTGCAAAAGTATATAAAAAATATGAGAATCGGGGTATATTGGGGGTAAAAAAATACGTAAACGTTTACAGATTTTTGCGTAAATACTCTGTTTTTTTCATTTCGACGGTCTGTTTTCTCAGTTCCCGTTTCTGCTGTTTCAGAAGCTGAGGGAACAAAAAAGTGCAATATCCGGCACCCTTCTGAATGAGGATGGGGATATTGCACTCCGAATGTTATCTGTCAATCAATTTACTTAAAGTCTCTGTTTCTTTACTTTACGATGACCTTGCTTGTCTTCTTACTGCCATCTGCCAGGGTCTTCACAATGATGTTGATACCTTTCTGAAGATTTGAGAGCAGAGTGCCGTCGGCTGCATAGATGGCAGTCTTGATGACTGCTGCATCTGTAGCTGCGGCGATGTTGTGGATGCCGGTGCCCTGACCAACAACTGTAGCTTCGCTCAAACCGCCCATCTCGTTGGCTGCACGTACGCTCCATGTTGCAGAGGCGTCATCAATGATATAGCTAGGAGTGATGGTGAAGTCTACTACCTTGCCGTTCTTGCATACTGCCCAGAGAAGCGCGTAGTCGTTATTGTCCCAAGCGAGGGTTGTGCCGTTCAACTTTACGTTGGTTGGAGCTGAAGCCTGCTCGGTGGCTGCTGTAGGATCCCAGTCATCATCCTGACCCATTATGTTTTCAACAGTGTAGAACGCAGCTTCCTCTGCTGCGAGGATAGGACTTTCTGCTGTTTCATTGCGACGGTTTACATAATTGTCACCATTCTTTGAGTCGTAGGCATCATAAACTTTCTTTCTGTCCTTGAGGTCAACTGTACTACCTGTTGATGTGGTAGAGTTGTACTCTGCGAAACGCTTAGGATAACCGCCACTCATCTCGTCCCATCCTGCTGCTGAAGGGATGGCTTCCATCTTGGTGTCAATGTAGAGCGCGATAGGTGTTCCCTTGCCCCATGGACGACCTAAGGTGTAGTTACCATTCAGGTCTTTTGCCTCAGTAGCATCCTTGATGGTACAGTCTTTGAAGATGTAGCCATACTTCTTTGGTTGAGAAGGAACGGCGAGGTAGCCTCCCTTTTCGCAAATCCAGAGTTCTACATTATTATAATATACGTCACCCTTACCGCAAAGGTAGTCGGTACGACCACGAAGGATTCCGTCTTCGAAGTAGAATTTACCATTCTGGTTGTTTGATACGTAGGTATCCTGGTAAGCCCAGAGGTTTACGTTCTTGCAGATGGTCTTGTTACTCTGGTCGTTGAGTACGATGTCGCGACCCTTTGCGTCGCCCATACTGCTGTACATCTTCAGATCCTGGAAATAGGTATTTGTTGCTCCCTTCTGCAAGCAGAGTACGTCACCCTTGCCGATACCTTCCAATACGTTGGCTGATTGGCCTGAGTTTGGAATGGTGTTGGTCAGTGAGGTGTTGTCCATGCTTTCACCAATGATTGATACGTTTGGCGTATTCATATAGGTGGTTGGGTTAGCATAACTATTGCCGTCGCTACCTGTTACCTTGCTCTTTTCGTCTGCAGGAATCTTGTAGTCGCCCTGCTTGATGAAGATGCGGAATCGCTTGCTGGTATCTGTACGCTTAGCTGCTGCATCAAGTGCTGCCTTGAAGTCGCCGTCGGTTGGTACGATGAAGTCGTAGAGTGCCTTGTTTATAGCTGGCTTGGTCTTGGTAGTGAAGTTCAGAACGATTGCCTGGTCTGTGGCATTGTCTGTCAGGTCGGCTACCGAGCCTGCAGCGAGTGTGAAGGTATAAGCCGTAGCGTAGTTCAAGCCTTTGTATGCAAAGGTGATGGTCTTGCCGGATACGGCTCCTTCAATCTTTTGTGTGCCGAGCGTAGCGGCTGCGTTGCCGGTGAGTTTTACCTTCTCATCGAAAGTCAGTACAATCTTGCCGTTGGCAGATGCGTTGGTTGCGCCTTCTGCTGGTACGGTGTTTACGAGTACAGGTGCTTTGCCGTCGTTTACGAGCTGGGCAGTACCTGTGATGTAGATACCTGCTATTGCAATTCCGTCGTTGTTGCCTGTTGCTCCCTTGATAGAAGAAGTCTTGTCGGCAATCCAGCGGATGTATACTTCTGCCTTGTTGTTGGCATCGGATGGGAGAGTGAACTCTCCGTCTGTCCAGGCTTTGGATCCTGGCATATTGATGGCACCTACTTTGGTCCAGTCGGTTCCGTTGAGAGAGTATTCTACATTATATGTTTCGTATGCGTTATAATTGTAGAGCATGCTGCTCTTTACCTTGATGTCGGTAAAGGCTGTTGCGTTGACCTTGGTCTGCCAGTAGGTCTCACCCAGTGGCTTGGTGCTGACTGTGGTCCAGTTTACTGCAGCATTCTTTCCTTCGTAGCCGCCTGCGCTGTTGCTCTTATCGAGCCAACCGTATGCGTTTCCGTCAGCATCACGCAAGATGAGCTGGTCTGCATCGTTGTCTTCTGCAGCGAAGTCTGCTGCTCGACCTGATTTGGCTTCCTTATAGAAGTCCCAGCCTGCGATGAAGTCTTTTGAAGAATATGCTGCTGTGAATGACTGGTCGGCGTTCATGTTTATTTTGCGTTCTGCTCCTGTTTCACCATCATTCCAGTTGGTGAAGGTGAGGATGTCGTTGCTGCTGGCTGTGAGAGTTACCTCTGTTCCCTCTTCATACATGTTCTTTCCTTCAACAACGGTTGGGACAGGAGAGGCACTTATCATATAGTCTTTTGCTCCACCTTCAACCTTGTAATTCAAAGCGTAGGTGTTTATCTTCTCAAAGTTTGCCTTCAATGCTGTGTTGGTTGAGATAGAGAAGGTGTATGCTTCATCTGTAGATACCACCTGGTTGTTGGCATCTGTCCAGTTGACAAACTTGTAGCCGAAATTCTTTGTTGCTGTTACGGTGATTGATGTCTCTGCATCAAATACGGTTCCTGCAGGAGATACTTTGACTGTTCCTGCTCCTACGGTTGACACGGCAGCCGACAGGGTGTACTGTTCAACCTGCTGAACGGTTCCGTTCAAGAGACCATTGATGTGTACATCGGCAAAGCCTTGCTGCTTAGCAGAGCCAACGCCGACGGTGCAACTTAGCGTGAAGCCTTCAGCTGATGTCAGTTGGGTTTGCTGCTCGGCAGTGAGCTGGATGACGATATGGTTGGTCAGGTTTTCGTTTTTCGAATATTTGTCATCCGCTGTCGTTTTGTTGTCTCTTAATGCCGTGAAATTACCCAAGTCTACAGAAGTTCCGTTGCTAAGTTTGGCGGTTACGGTTACTCCATTTTCTGCATCTGTACCGAATCGGTTTACATAGGTGCTGATAGATGTTGGGGTGAATGTAAGCCCCTTGCTTGGTTTAACGGTCCATTCTACGGCTTTTGTTGAACCAACAGGACTGAAACCTGCCATGACCATCGGGCTGCCGTTTTTATCCAGTGTTTTCGTTGATGTCTTGGCAACATACTTCAAGTCACCGGTGTTTACGGAAACCAGACTAAAACCTTTTTCTGGTGATTTTGTGTACTGCGTAGCGTAGTTGGCGTCATTAAACGGCCATGAAACACTAGCTTCTTCATTCTGGTAGGTTTGCGCATTTGCTACTACCATAACAAACAGGGCTATGAGTGAGAGCCCCAATCTGAGTAGATTTCTTTTCATCCTATTTTCCGCAACACTATAATTTAATGTTTTTTATAAGCACCTGAGCAACAAAAAGTTGCTCAGGATTTTGCCATGTCAGAAATTTCACTTATCTTAGTGTTGCAAAATAAAAACAAACAAAATTCTGAATGACATGGCAAAAGTACAAATAAAATCTGAGAAACTCACTCCTTTTGGGGGAATTTTTTCGATTATGGAGCAATTTGATGCTC
>ERZ809706.448-NODE-448-length-10906-cov-5.06645_pt1 | contig 10906 bp, 7 predicted proteins | sample MGYA00520257_ERZ809706 | MGnify/ENA primary metagenome ERZ809706 (study PRJEB31588, sample SAMN03401203) | human gut metagenome | study: EMG produced TPA metagenomics assembly of the PRJNA231909 data set (A prospective, longitudinal analysis of the...
CCGATCTCATACAGGTTACCAACATGGGCCGAGCCAGTGACCTGGGCGATGGTTTCATCAATGCGCGTATGGACGCCAAGCGTCAGACCATAACCGGAAGCGTTAATCTGCTCGATCAGCTCTGGTAGCTGGTTACGGTTGTAACGCACCACATGCAGCACCGGACCAAAGACCTCTTTTTGCAATTCGGCAAAGTCATCCAGTTCGATCAGCGTCGGGGCGACAAAGGTGCCGCTTTGCCATTCACGGGCATCTTCGCTGTTTTCCCGCACCGCCTGGAACACCGGACGGCCTTTGCTACGCATGGTCTGAATATGGCGCTCAATATTGGCTTTCGCTTCGCTATCAATCACTGGACCGATATCGGTGGTCAGGCGACCCGGATTACCCATCCGGCATTCGGCCATTGCGCCGCGCAGCATTTTCAACGTGTGGTCGGCAATCTCATCTTGCAGGCACAGCACGCGCAGCGCCGAACAACGCTGACCCGCACTGTCGAACGCCGAGGCCAGTACATCCACGACGACCTGTTCGGTCAGTGCTGAAGAATCGACAATCATCGCGTTCATGCCGCCGGTTTCAGCGATGAGCGGAATAGGGCGACCCTGAGCGTCCAGGCGGCTGGCGATATTGCGCTGCAGTAACGTAGCGACTTCGGTTGAACCGGTAAACATCACCCCGCGCACGCGATCATCACCCGTCAGTTGCGCGCCCACGGTTTCACCCCGACCTGGCAGCAATTGCACCACGCCTGGCGGTACACCCGCTTCCAGCAAAATGGCGATCCCTTGCGCGGCAATCAGCGGCGTTTGTTCTGCCGGTTTTGCCAGCACGCTGTTACCTGCCGCCAGTGCGGCGGCGATCTGCCCGGTGAAAATAGCCAGCGGGAAGTTCCACGGACTGATACACACCACAGGCCCTAATGGACGGTGGGTTTCGTTAGCGAAATCATCCCGCACCTGTCCGGCGTAGTAGTGGAGAAAATCGACCGCTTCGCGCACTTCGGCAATGGCGTTACTGAAGGTTTTTCCGGCCTCACGCACCAGAATACCAATCAGTTGCTGCATCTGGCTTTCCATCAGCACGGCAGCGCGGTGCAAAATCGCTGCGCGTTCAGCCGGAGGCGTGGCAAACCAGATTGGCGCGTTATTAACCGCACTTTCCAGCGCCTGTTCTACTTCACGCGGCGTGGCTTCACGCACATAGCCCACAATATCTTTCGGTTCCGCAGGGTTAATAACGGGCGACATCTCACCTGCCGCTACCGGTTGTTCCAGCATTGGCAAGGCCTGCCATTTTTGCAGTGCACTATTGAGCAGGGCAGAGGAGAGCGAGGCCAGGCGGTGTTCGTTAGCGAGATCCAGCCCTGCCGAGTTGTCGCGCCCGTGACCGTAAAGATCGCGCGGCAGGGGAATTTTCGGATGCGGTAATCCAGTTTGCCCTTCCTGTTGCGCCAGTTTTTCTACAGCAGTGACCGGATCGGCGACCAGTTCATCCAGTGGCAAAGAGGTGTCGGCAATACGGTTAACAAACGAGGTGTTAGCACCGTTTTCCAGCAGGCGACGCACCAGATACGCCAACAGCGTTTCATGTGTGCCAACCGGAGCATAAATACGACACGGACGGTTAAGTTTGCCGTCGGCAACTTTCCCGGTGACCTGCTCATACAGTGGCTCGCCCATACCATGCAGGCACTGGAACTCGTACTGACCCGGGTAGTAGTTCTGCCCCGCCAGTTGATAAATCGCCGCCAGCGTATGGGCGTTGTGCGTCGCGAACTGCGGGTAGATTAGATTCGGCACCGCCAGCAGCTTTTTCGCACAGGCGAGATAAGAAACGTCGGTATACACCTTGCGGGTATAAACCGGATAACCTTCAAGGCCGTCCATCTGCGCACGCTTAATTTCACTATCCCAGTACGCGCCTTTCACCAGGCGAATCATCAGACGGCGACGGCTGCGGGTGGCGAGATCAATCAGGTAATCGATCACCAACGGGCAGCGTTTTTGATAAGCCTGAATAACAAAACCGATGCCGTTCCAGCCTGCCAGTTCCGGCTCGAAACAGAGTTTTTCCAGCAGATCGAGGGAGATCTCCAGACGATCGGCCTCTTCGGCGTCAATGTTGATACCAATATCGTACTGACGCGCCAGCAGGGTGAGTGATTTCAGACGCGGGTAAAGCTCTTCCATTACCCGGTCATACTGGGCGCGGCTATAACGCGGATGCAGCGCCGACAGTTTGATTGAAATGCCCGGCCCTTCATAGATGCCACGACCGTTAGACGCTTTACCGATGGCGTGAATCGCCTGCTGATAGGAAACCATATACGCCTGTGCATCTGCGGCGGTCAGCGCGGCTTCGCCCAGCATATCGTAAGAGTAACGGAAACCTTTCTCTTCCAGCTTGCGGGCATTGGCTAACGCTTCCGCGATGGTTTCGCCAGTGACGAACTGCTCACCCATCAGGCGCATCGCCATATCCACACCTTTGCGGATCAGCGGTTCACCGCTTTTACCGATAATGCGGTTCAGCGAGCGGGAGAGGCTGGCTTCGTTATGGGTGGAAACCAGTTTGCCAGTAAACAGCAGCCCCCAGGTGGCGGCATTAACAAACAGTGACGGGCTACGACCAATGTGTGACTGCCAGTTACCGTTGCTGATTTTGTCGCGAATTAACGCGTCGCGGGTGGCTTTGTCGGGAATACGCAACAACGCTTCCGCCAGACACATCAGCGCCACGCCTTCCTGCGATGACAGCGAAAACTCCTGCAATAACCCCTGGACCATACCTGCGCGACCACTGGCATTTTTTTGATTACGCAGTTTATCGGCCAGCTGATACGCCAGTTTGTGCGCCTGTTCAGCAACTGGCTGCGGCAGGCGGGCTTGTTCCAGCAGCATAGAAACCGCTTCGGTTTCCGGGCGGCGATAGGCCGCTGTGATCGCGGCGCGGGAAACCGACTGGGGCAAAATTTGCTCGGCAAAGTCGAGGAATGGTTGGTGTGGTTCCTCTGCCGGAGTCGGTGCTTCATCGCTCTCATTGGCAGCGCCAGAAAGCAGCGCAGGTAGCTCCGGCAGAGTATCGCTGTTTTCCAGTTGTTCGAGATAAGAAAAAATCGCCTGCTTAATTAACCAGTGTGGCGTGCGATCGATACGTGTCGCGGCAGACTTAATACGCTCACGCGTCGCGTCGTCCAGCTTAACCCCCATGGTGGTGGTTCCCATGCCATTACTCCTGTTGTTCTGAAAGGTGCAACTTAACGTTATCGTGAAATATCCATGATGTTGCAACTTTGTGCAACCATGTTAAATGTGACATGCGTAGCAAGCTTAAAAATGAATGAAATGTTAATAAAAGAAATCGATATGACAGGGATTAAAAAAATAACTCAGACTTTTTCTCTGCGGCAGTTAACATTTTTGAAAGGTGCAACCGCAAAAAATGTGAGAGAGTGCAACCTGATGAAAAATAGTGTCGCTGAGCACTAAAATTTAATGTAAATGGTGTGTTAAATCGATTGTGAATAACCAGCGCTTCCGGCAGGATACGGTCGCCCTGGTAAAACATAAACTCTGTTACCCCGTTCCGGTGGCAGATATAACGGCAAGTTTCGACATTGCCGATAATAATTTTTTGGAGACTTTAGATGGCTATTAGCACACCGATGTTGGTGACATTTTGTGTCTATATCTTTGGCATGATATTGATTGGGTTTATCGCCTGGCGATCAACGAAAAACTTTGACGACTATATTCTGGGCGGTCGTAGCCTTGGGCCATTCGTGACGGCATTATCGGCGGGGGCGTCGGATATGAGCGGCTGGCTGTTAATGGGGGTGCCGGGCGCGGGTTTTCTTTCCGGGATTTCCGAAAGTTGGATCGCCATTGGCCTGACATTAGGCGCGTGGATCAACTGGAAGCTGGTGGCGGGGCGGTTGCGTGTGCATACCGAATACAACAATAACGCCTTAACATTGCCGGATTATTTCACCGGGCGCTTTGAAGATAAAAGCCGCATTTTGCGCATTATCTCCGCGCTGGTGATTTTGCTGTTCTTCACCATTTATTGCGCTTCGGGCATTGTGGCAGGCGCGCGTCTGTTTGAAAGTACCTTTGGCATGAGCTACGAAACGGCTCTGTGGGCGGGAGCTGCGGCGACGATCCTTTACACCTTTATTGGCGGTTTCCTCGCGGTGAGCTGGACTGACACTGTACAGGCCAGCCTGATGATTTTTGCCCTGATCCTGACGCCGGTTATCGTCATTATCAGTGTCGGTGGCTTTGGTGACTCGCTGGAAGTGATCAAACAAAAGAGCATCGAAAACGTTGATATGCTCAAAGGGCTGAACTTTGTCGCCATTATCTCACTGATGGGTTGGGGGCTGGGTTACTTCGGGCAGCCGCACATCCTGGCGCGTTTTATGGCGGCAGACTCTCACCACAGCATTGTCCATGCGCGTCGTATCAGTATGACCTGGATGATCCTCTGCCTGGCAGGGGCGGTAGCTGTCGGCTTCTTTGGTATTGCTTACTTTAATGAGCACCCGGCGGTAGCAGGTGCGGTAAACCAGAATGCTGAACGTGTGTTTATCGAACTGGCGCAAATTCTGTTTAACCCGTGGATTGCCGGGATTCTGCTGTCGGCAATTCTGGCGGCGGTAATGTCAACCTTAAGTTGCCAGCTGCTGGTATGTTCCAGTGCGATTACCGAAGATTTATACAAAGCGTTTCTGCGTAAACAGGCCAGCCAGAAAGAGCTGGTGTGGGTAGGGCGTGTGATGGTGCTGGTGGTGGCGCTGGTGGCGATTGCGCTGGCGGCAAACCCGGAAAACCGCGTGCTGGGCTTAGTGAGCTACGCGTGGGCAGGCTTTGGCGCGGCGTTTGGTCCGGTGGTGCTGTTCTCGGTGATGTGGTCACGCATGACGCGCAACGGTGCGCTGGCGGGGATGATCATCGGGGCGCTGACGGTTATCGTCTGGAAACAGTTCGGCTGGCTGGGACTGTACGAAATTATTCCGGGCTTTATCTTCGGCAGTATTGGGATTGTAGTGTTTAGTTTGCTGGGTAAAGCGCCGTCAGCGGCGATGCAAAAACGCTTTGCCGAGGCCGATGCGCACTATCATTCGGCTCCGCCGTCACGGTTGCAGGAAAGCTAAGGGACTTAGCCTGCGGCGGTTTTGTTTGGCTTCAGCAGCGGGTTGCGCTCCCTTAATGTGCCTCGCCATATAAATTGAATGGTGCAGGGAGCGCGCAGGGGGCGGCCAATCGCCGCCGCCCCCTGCTGTCCCGGCCTTCGGGGAACGCTTCAGCGATTTTGACGCCACCAACACCCGAGCTGTTATTATGTTCCGGGCAAAAAGTTAGATTTGATAATCGAGGATGGACGAAATTGCTTGATACACCCGCTTATCAGTTTTACATGGAAGTTTTGATGTATTGAGTCAGGACGGTTTTGTCGGCTGGATACGGCGTTTACGCGGCATCCGGCAAGAACACATGGCTCGTTGTAAACAATCCCATCTTTGTACCTGGAATAATCGTTTATATCCCCTGGCATTACCTCTCTTTGTTTACATTTCAACATCATTTTATAAACATTCCGCTTGTATTTTTCTTTACCGTAATGATAATCGCTATCACTGCGATTTACTTTTCTTTGCATAGATTGACTCAGAAAAACGTTTAAGGGTGGGTGGCATGTTTGTTCCGTTTCTCATTATGTTGCGCGAAGGACTTGAAGCCGCGCTGATTGTCAGTTTGATTGCCAGCTATCTTAAGCGTACCCAGCGAGGCCGATGGATTGGTGTGATGTGGATTGGCGTGTTGCTTGCCGCTGCATTGTGCCTGGGCTTGGGGATCTTCATTAACGAAACCACCGGCGAATTTCCGCAAAAAGAGCAGGAACTGTTTGAAGGTATCGTGGCGGTGATCGCCGTGGTGATCCTTACCTGGATGGTTTTCTGGATGCGCAAAGTGTCGCGCAACGTCAAAGTACAACTGGAGCAGGCAGTCGATAGCGCATTGCAGCGTGGAAATCATCATGGCTGGGCGCTGGTGATGATGGTCTTTTTTGCCGTTGCAAGGGAAGGGCTGGAGTCGGTCTTTTTCCTGCTGGCGGCATTTCAACAAGATGTCGGGATCTGGCCGCCGCTGGGTGCAATGCTCGGTCTTGCTACTGCCGTGGTGCTAGGCTTCCTGCTCTACTGGGGCGGTATTCGCCTCAATCTTGGTGCATTTTTTAAATGGACCAGCCTGTTTATTCTCTTCGTCGCCGCAGGGCTGGCAGCTGGTGCCATTCGCGCATTTCATGAAGCCGGATTGTGGAACCACTTTCAGGAAATCGCCTTCGATATGAGTGCGGTGCTCTCAACTCACTCGCTGTTTGGCACGCTGATGGAAGGGATTTTTGGCTATCAGGAAGCGCCGAGCGTCAGCGAAGTCGCCGTCTGGTTTATTTATCTCATCCCGGCGCTGGTGGCATTTGCTCTGCCACCACGCGCAGGGGCGACAGCGTCTCGCTCCGCGTAACAAATACGACGCAAACTCTTGCTTAGTTACAACATACTTTAAAGGGATAGTCTCGTCATGACCATTAACTTCCGCCGTAACGCATTGCAGTTGAGCGTGGCTGCGCTGTTTTCTTCTGCTTTTATGGCTAACGCCGCTGATGTGACGCAGGTCAAAGTGACCGTGACGGATAAGCAGTGCGAACCGATGACCATTACGGTTAACGCCGGGAAAACACAGTTCATTATTCAGAACCATAGCCAGAAGGCGCTGGAGTGGGAGATCCTCAAAGGCGTGATGGTGGTGGAAGAGCGGGAAAATATCGCCCTGGTTTTAGCCAGAAAATGACGGCGAATTTACAGCCTGGCGAATACGATATGACCTGCGGTCTGCTGACTAACCCGAAAGGGAAGTTGATCGTCAAAGGTGAGGCAACGGCGGATGCGGCGCAAAGTGATGCGCTGTTAAGTCTTGGTGGTGCAATTACTGCATATAAAGCGTATGTCATGGCGGAAACCACGCAGCTGGTGACCGACACCAAAGCCTTTACCGACGCGATTAAAGCAGGCGATATCGAAAAAGCGAAAGCACTGTATGCGCCGACGCGCCAGCACTATGAGCGCATTGAACCGATTGCTGAACTGTTCTCCGATCTGGATGGCAGCATTGACGCCCGTGAAGATGATTACGAGCAAAAAGCCGCTGATCCAAAATTCACCGGTTTCCACCGTCTGGAAAAAGCATTGTTTGGCGACAACACCACCAAAGGCATGGATCAGTACGCTGACCAGCTTTATACCGATGTGGTCGATTTGCAAAAACGCATCAGTGAACTGGCTTTCCCACCTTCAAAAGTGGTCGGCGGTGCAGCCGGACTGATTGAGGAAGTGGCAGCCAGCAAAATCAGCGGTGAAGAAGATCGCTACAGCCACACCGATCTGTGGGATTTCCAGGCTAACGTTGAAGGCTCGCAGAAAATTGTCGATCTGCTGCGTCCACAACTGCAAAAAGCCAACCCGGAACTGTTGGCAAAAGTCGATGCCAACTTTAAAAAGGTCGATACCATTCTGGCGAAATACCGTACTAAAGACGGTTTTGAAACCTACGACAAATTGACCGATGCCGACCGGAATGCACTGAAAGGACCGATTACTGCGCTGGCGGAAGATCTGGCGCAACTTCGCGGTGTGCTGGGATTGGATTAAGCATTATGCAGTATGAAGATAAAAACGGCGTGAATGAACCGTCACGCCGACGTTTACTGAAAGGCATTGGTGCACTGGCGCTGGCGGGAAGTTGTCCGGTCGCTCATGCACAAAAAACGCAAAGTGCGCCGGGTACGCTTTCACCGGATGCACGCAATGAGAAACAGCCGTTTTATGGTGAGCATCAGGCAGGGATCCTGACGCCACAACAGGCCGCAATGATGCTGGTGGCGTTTGATGTGCTTGCCAGCGATAAACCCGATCTTGAACGGTTGTTTCGCTTGTTGACTCAGCGTTTTGCTTTTCTGACTCAGGGCGGAGCGGCGCCAGAAACGCCAAATCCGCGCCTGCCACCACTCGATTCCGGCATTCTTGGCGGCTACATTGCGCCCGATAATCTCACCATAACGTTATCAGTGGGCCAGTCATTGTTTGATGAGCGGTTTGGCCTTACACCGCAGATGCCGAAAAAGTTGCAGAAAATGACGCGTTTCCCTAATGACTCGCTGGATGCGGCGTTATGTCATGGTGATGTGTTGCTACAAATTTGCGCCAACACCCAGGACACGGTGATCCATTCACTGCGCGATATCATCAAACACACGCCGGATTTGCTCAGCGTGCGCTGGAAGCGGGAAGGGTTTATTTCCGATCACGCAGCGCGTAGTAAAGGCAAAGAGACGCCGATAAATTTGCTGGGCTTTAAAGACGGCACCGCCAATCCCGATAGCCAGAATGATAAGTTGATGCAAAAAGTGGTGTGGGTGACGGCAGATCAGCAGGAGCCTGCGTGGACAATCGGTGGTAGCTATCAGGCAGTACGCTTGATTCAGTTTCGAGTGGAATTTTGGGACAGAACTCCGCTGAAAGAACAGCAGACGATTTTTGGTCGTGATAAGCAAACCGGTGCGCCGCTGGGAATGCAGCATGAGCATGATGTTCCCGATTACGCCAGCGATCCGGAAGGGAAGGTGATTGCGCTGGACAGCCATATCCGGCTGGCGAATCCCCGCACGGCGGAGAGTGAGTCCAGCCTGATGCTGCGTCGTGGCTACAGTTATTCACTGGGCGTCACCAACTCCGGGCAACTGGATATGGGGCTACTGTTTGTCTGTTACCAACACGATCTGGAAAAAGGCTTCCTGACAGTACAAAAAAGGCTCAATGGCGAAGCGCTGGAGGAATACGTTAAACCTATCGGCGGCGGTTATTTTTTTGCGCTGCCGGGAGTGAAGGACGCGAACGATTATCTCGGAAGCGCGTTATTGCGGGTTTAATGTTTTTAGACGGATAAGGCGTTCTTGCGCAGATGCCTGATGCGATGCTTGCGCGTCTTCTTATGCCTACAATCGGTGCGGGTTCGGTAGGCGGATAAGGCGTTCACGCCGCATACGGCGTTCGTGCGCAGATGCCTGATGCGAATCCTGCTGAAAGCACACAGCTTTTTTCATATCTGTCATCACTCTGTCATCTTTCCAGTAGAAACTAATGTCACTGAAATGGTGTTTTATAGTTAAATATAAGTAAATATATTGTTGCAATAAATGCGAGATCTGTTGTACTTATTAAGTAGCAGCGGAAGTTCCCGGCAGTGATAGTCAGTCACTATGGAGATCGCGGATGGTAACGTCCTGTACTGGACATGTTTTAGATAATCAACGCGCCACCACTCGCGGAGTTTTCTCCTCGGTAGTCATCTCGTCACTTTGCATTTTCAACCTCATCCTTTCTTTTCATGTGTTACCGACGCCGTAAACGGTACGCGTAGCCGTTTTTCGGCATTTTATCCAAAAGCAAACTATGGCTTACAAGGAAGCCAACCCTCTGATGTTCGTGCGCATAATCGCGCTGCCAACGGCGCGTGTGATGAATACAAACAACTCAAGGTGCTCTCCATGGGAAGACAAAAAGCAGTGATCAAAGCTCGTCGCGAGGCAAAACGTGTGCTGAGACGGGATTCGCGCAGCCATAAGCAGCGTGAAGAAGAATCGGTCACCTCGCTTGTGCAGATGAGCGGCGTAGAAGCCATTGGTATGGCCCGCGACAGTCGCGATACCTCGCCCATCCTCGCGCGAAATGAAGCGCAATTGCACTATCTGAAGGCTATTGAGAGTAAGCAGCTGATATTCGCCACGGGCGAAGCCGGGTGCGGAAAAACCTGGATCAGCGCAGCAAAAGCGGCAGAGGCCCTGATACATAAGGATGTCGACAGGATTATCGTCACCCGTCCAGTTCTGCAAGCCGATGAGGATCTTGGCTTCTTACCTGGAGATATCGCAGAAAAGTTTGCTCCCTATTTTCGCCCGGTCTACGACGTGCTGGTCCGGCGCTTAGGGGCTTCCTTTATGCAGTACTGCCTGCGACCGGAAATAGGGAAGGTGGAAATTGCGCCGTTCGCCTATATGCGTGGACGTACCTTTGAAAATGCAGTCGTCATTCTTGACGAGGCGCAGAATGTGACTGCCGCGCAAATGAAAATGTTTTTAACCCGCCTCGGGGAGAACGTGACGGTTATCGTCAACGGTGATATCACGCAATGCGATTTGCCTCGCGGCGTGTGCTCCGGATTAAGTGACGCGCTGGAACGTTTCGAAGAAGATGAAATGGTTGGGATCGTCCGGTTCGGTAAAGAGGACTGCGTACGTTCGGCACTTTGCCAACGTACGCTGCATGCCTACAGTTAAGTGTGTTATCGGTGCAGAGCCCGGGCGAACCGGGCTTTGTTTTGGGTGTTTATGCCCGGACTAGCGCTTTTTCTGAAACAACCATTTTTATTTGCCCCTGGCTGGTGAAGTGTACGCTCATCCTGTGGCTTTTTTGTAGTTGCTGATAGAGCTCATCAGGTATTGCTAAGCTCTCTGCATATTCTTGCGGCGTATATTGGTAGGCTGCATGATGCTGCTGTTTTTGAAAACGCAGCTTATTGTACAGCGCCCAGACAATTAACACGACGGCATTCGCCACTGCCAGCAAAAAATAGAACTGAAGTCGGCTTCTGGCCTCGCTTTGCCAGTAATAACCCGTCAGCAGATCCATGGCGAATAAGAATATGAACAACGCAAATAATGTCCACAAGATGGTTGTGGCAACATAATCAACCAGTAAACGTACTGGTGATTGTCGGGTCGTAATAATTAAATTGTTCATATTAACCTCTCAGAATCCCGCGATCAGGACTTACCCAACGGGAGA